>Ga0114923_10000190_pt1 | contig 49427 bp, 56 predicted proteins | sample SumtaG_FD_89578 | JGI IMG/M metagenome (GOLD analysis project Ga0114923, IMG submission 89578) | Deep subsurface microbial communities from Indian Ocean to uncover new lineages of life (NeLLi) - Sumatra_00157 metaG | ecosystem: Environmental > Aquatic > Marine > Oceanic > Sediment | place: near... | reverse complement strand
CAGGTACGGAGACGCAAAGTTGGCCCACCGAGGGTAGTCCGTGGATGACTTGCCAGCACGACCTGCTGAGAACCCGGTCGGATCAAGACCAGTAAAGTCTGCAAAATCCGACTCGGTTGCACCCTTCGTCACCCAATACTCGATCCCGTACGGCGTTCGCTCATCGGACGAGTCCACAGGCTTACCCCACAGATAGGACTCCAGCTTCTCATAGAAGCTCGTCATCATCCCAATGTACTTCGTTTGAATGAGATCGACAATCTTATGGCCGCCCATTTGAAATGCCTTCTCACGAACGTCGAAGACGTAATGGGCATTAACGTGGCGAGGCTGGACTTCGAGCTGGATCGTCGTCTCATTGATCGCTGAACCGTCCGTCTCATAGAGACCAACGGCCTTTGCGCTGTGGTTGTGGTCGACCTGGGCGAAAAATCGCCAGTCGTCGCCGCCGTCGAACTTCTTTTTCTTGCCCTTCCACATTTCGCGCACGGCGACGTGGTCGGTTAGGTCGGTCGCCATATCAACGAAGGAGCCTCGCTTAATAAGGTTTTCCTGCGTGAGCCTTGCGGCATCAGGCACGTCTGCATAGGCAATTCCTGCCATAGTATTGTTCTTTCGTGTTGACCCCGGTGGTTACTGGCTACTTTGAATACACCTCATCCAAAAGTGCAGCAGTCTCGTCCTCCGGAGATTGTGTTGATTTGGTTTTCTTTCCACTTGCACGATTGATGTGCTGGCCGGCCTGCTTTTTCAGACCAGACGACACTTCACTTTCATGTAGTGACTGATACTCGTCTGCAAAAACGAGTCTTGCCGATGTGCGGAAAATTTCTTCGCGCGTCGGCGTTGGTTGCCCGGATGCTTGATATCCAGCAAACAATACGGCACATTGATCTGCAAGCGCAGTACGTTTCGCAAGTTGCAAACTTCCCGGGGCCTGATCGCCGTGACCGCCCGACCCCAGGGCTTTATCGAATGGTAGTTTATTGACTTCAGAATCGAACCACTGCGTAACCTCGCGACCGGCGGCTTCATTACTTGCCGCTTCACTGGCGGCCTGAGCCTCACGGAACGACGTCATTTCATCCTGCTGTTTTTGCAGGGCACTCCGCATTGCGTCCTTCAAGCCGTCAAACATCGCGATGGCTTTTGGTTCCCATTCTTCCGGGTCAAGCGGTGGCAGGTCCGCAAATGGGTCGACCGGCTGCGGCACGCCTTCTGGCTCTTGAACTTGTTTCTGTATCGGTGGCAATGGGGCCGCTGCCCGATCCTCTAGGTAGCGCACCTCGGCAAGCAGCGCCTCGCCAGACGAGAATTCATTGGCATGCTCCGGAGAGATCCCAATGCTGGCAGCACGCGACATCGCATAGTCACTTATGGCTGGTGCGGCGGATTCTTCCTGTTCATTTCCTTGAGCTTCACTAGTATCCCCGACAGCTCCATCTTCGTGTGTTTCAGCACCAGGACTTCCGTAGTCTGTCTTTTCGTCAAAAATCTCGTGTCCGTCGGCTTCATCTTCTTGTTCAGCTTCGCTCGACAAATCATCAGTGACCTCTTCGTTTTCCGCAGCAGTCGACACGAGCTCCTTGGCTTCTTCATCGGCCTCGGTGATAAAAATGTCAATCTCTTCTGTGAACGCTTTTTCGTCTAATGGCATGGGTCTCCCTTCCAATGGGTGGTTAGTAATAGCCCGATTTGTCGTGTATGCCGCGTAGTTTCAGTGCCTGTTTGCGATGACCTGGGCTGGTGTAAACCGGGTCGCCGTCAGTAGTTACGTCTGTTGGTACGCCCTGGTCCTTGAAGAACTTTCGGAGCTCCCCGGCCTGGGCGGCATTAACACCAGACGCAACACACGGCTCCATTGGCCAACCCCGACCCGCCACTTTAGGGGAGTTCTCGGCCTGGAAGTCGCGAAAGGCGTGATGGCCATCAATCAAAATCGACTTTGGGGCCTTGCCCATCGGAAACTGACGCTCTGCGGTAGCTCCGTCATCGGTCGTAAAACAATAAATAGCCATCTCCCTATTCTAACTAACGTTCAAGTCAGCCAAAAAAGCAATGAACGGCTACTGAGCAGCAGGGTCCCCCCCAGGGTTGCCGCCCATCAGTAGCTGCTGCATGTTCTGATTAGCGCTGCGGGGCGTAGCCCCAGGCCTTCCAGCCCTTTCATAGGTTCTTGTCGTGTTCGCCGGCTTCCTGGAGGCCTGGGGACCCGCACCAGCGACTGGCGGCTGATCCATAAAAGTGACGATGTCTGAGGCGTCAGGCAAATCAGCATACTCCGCCGCCTTCCGTAAGATGGCCTGCACGTCGATACTTCCCCCTACCTGCTCAATCAATGGAGCAAGCGGAAGCACGAGTCGCTCAACAAACGCCATCAATTTCTGAAGTCTCAGTGTCGGACTATCGTCTTGTAATGAGTAGACGTCAATGTCTAAGTTGTACGAGCTGAATCCTCCCTTCTTTGATCTCTTAGAAAACTCGACTGGAATTGTCGTGTCGGGTATACCAGGAATCGGTTTCTCAAGAGTCCTTCGTTTAACAGGGTCGTTCCACTCGTAATAAGCCAAGGCCTTGAACACATCACGCGCCACGGCAATCACCTTGGCACTCATGTCTCGCAATTGCGCACCAGACGCTTCACTGATGAGCTTATCCTGCCCAACTGTTGAAGTTTGCGGCGCAAGACCACCAAGGCTGTCCAGGTTGCCGGCCACGTAGCTACTAAGCTGCTGGACCTGCATGAAGAACGCGAGCGTCTTCTGGTCGACGCCGGGTGTCGCGAGTAGCTCCGGCTTTCCGCCAGCCGGAAAAGTGATTCCGTCTTGGTCTTTGGCGTTCTTGAAGTTCGTAGCAGCTTCCTCATTGCCGCCAGGGAAGCCCATGACAGCTTTTTGACCGACAGCCTGGTTATCGAGTTTACGAAACAACGCATTCCCAAGTTCATGTAAATCGCGCCAGAGTCCCACGGGAGGTAATGGAAGAAGGCTATCAGGCACAGCCGTAAAGCCGAGCTTGTAGTAAGGCCCACGTTCGGGCCCAGTCCATTCAACCACATTGAAGACCCGCTTGTTTCTTATTCCATAAGTCAACAGAAGGCTTTCGTCAGGTAGCCACACGTCTCTCATCCAGAGCTTGTCACTAAACGTCTTGCCGTCTTCTCTGGCTCGCGTTGTTACGGCGCGGTTTTCACCTTCTTCGCCACGTGTTGTATAGTCATCGGGTTCGAGGCCTTTGAGGGCCTTCTTGTCAGCCCACTTCGACTCCATTACCTCCTCGTAATCGAGCCAGTAATCGTTTCCCTCGTAGTCGATCTTATCTCGATGCTTCGCGTTCATGTCAATGAAGTAGTCGTCCAGCGACACGTTGTCAACAAACGGCTCTCCGTACGAGTGCCCCAGCGCCTGGCCAACAGTATGCAAGCCGCATTTCACGATACCCCATGGAGAAAAGAGTGCCTCAAGGACCATTTGCTGAAATGTATCACCGAGCTTAATCTCCTCCGGAATCATATTGATCGCCAGCTCCATGTTCGCAGCCGTCGGCTTTAGCTCAACAATATTAGTCGAAAACATTGCACGAGGAGCACGCGCCGCTAGAAGCCTCACATAGATTATCACAGCGAGCGCCAGCATGTTGACCGGCACACGCTTCTGCAAACCGTCCTCGGTATGATGGAAACCTACAAACAGTTTTACCGCCTCAATGCGCTTCTGGCGAGGAACCCTAAGTCGCCTGTTCGACCACTTGATGCTCTCCTGGAGTCGTTCCATCTGTTTAGGGTTAAGGGGGTTCATTTTTCATCCTTTGTTGTTGATTGTTACCAGCCTGCTCTGTCAGGGTCTGTCTTCTTGTTCGACTCTCGCTGTTGATTACGCCATGCAAGGGAGCCTATCGGAATCTCTGGCACTTCTTCAACCGGCTTCTGACGTCTAGCCTCCATGCCCTTCCATGCGAGCGCATCAGCCATGACACGATCACCATGGCTCGATCCCGCACCAGTCGGATCAGTTTTGCAGATTGACCTCGCATGAGCTATCCTTTCATCTGCCGTGAAAACATATTCAAGGGTCTCGTCCAACGCCTCCTTCGAGCGATTGACACAATTACCGCTAGCGATTGCGATTTGATAAGCGCCCAGGAGAACCTTTTTCGTTTCCTTTGTCGAAGCCCATCCAGGAATATCCGTCACTTTCTTACTGATCGACTCATCTCGTTGTCGCAGATAGATATTCCCATACCCCAGGTCCATGACACGAGAGCCGAACTGTCGACCGGGACCGTTACTTTCCCAGATCAAGAATGCGCCGCCACCACCTTCCGGCACGAGATCAGCACGTACAACTGGCACGACAGGAGCACAGCGGAACCACAATGCAAGAGCCACGGCCTGCTTCGCAAAATCCTCAGGTCGTATGTAAGGATTGACATATTGGCCAACCTTCTCTTTTGTTGCCGCGTCCCAGATTGAAGCGCACGAATTGCTTGCACCAGTTCCGGCAGAAATGTCACACGCAACAACGTACTTATGGTCACTTGGTGGTTTTCCATCCTTATTAAGAAGACACCACAGCTCCAAGCGACCGCTTGGGTTGTCACGAAAAGCAGTCGGCTCAGCAGTCACTGCATCGTAATCGAGATCCCCGACAGAAATAGGAGGCCTTGCATACTTTCGGATCGTCTCTTGGACAGCTTCTGCATTGAAGAACTGATATCCAGAACCAAGGTAATCGATGTCAAGCTCTTGTGCAATCTCCTGGGCACCCGCACACCGCCTGCACTCGTTATCATACCACGGCGAACGGGGCTTTCCGTCCAAGGTGGGGGCGTAGTGGGTCGGATAGCCTGCTGGGTCAAGGACCTTCAAGGCTCCCGTTTTGTCTGTTGTGTAAAGGCCGACATTCTTCAGTGGGTGTACCGACCAATGAAGGCGGGTCTTGTCAATGACCGTCTGCCGTATATCATAGAAAGCGTTATTTATACCCTTCGGCGTGCTGTTGAAAATTCGAGATTTTGTCGTATCCCGAGTCGAGGCAAGGACACGGTGTCCTTGTTCGACTGCCGCGAACTCATCCAGTAAGATTGCTGTTCTCCGGTCGCCACGAGCGACGTCTCCAGTCGTTGACTCACCATCAATAACAGATCCATTCTCGGGATTCTCTGCATGCAGCAATCGACGGTGCTGACTCTTAATGAAACCTTGTGGCTGGAGCCATACTGGGGAATTGGTCTGAAGGTAGTCAAACTTCCAGAATAATGACTTCGGATTCCCAGCCTTGTCGACATAGTCTTCGGTTCGCGAAACGAGCAAGAAGGATAGACCTGGGCGGAATCGCCATGCCCAGTAGAATGCGCTGAGACAGATCCATGAGGCCCCCATATCACGGCTCTTTTCAATCAGCCTGTCTTTGACGTTGAACGAGCGGATCAGATCGAGGACAGCCTCCTCTTGGAATGGATAAAGAATGAACGGAAGCTTACTGAATGGCTCACTACGTGGATCGTAGGTGTACCCGAAACCATTAAGAAAAAAAATCGGATCACGAGCGCAGGCATCGATAATTACTGAGGCAAAATCCGGGTCTTCCCTGACTCGCCTATGGACCGCTTGCCGCCAGCGCAAGTTGGCTCTAATCTCTTTGGGCACTCTCGCGGAGAATGGAGTGGAGACCTTCATTTGCCGTCGTTGTCTCGACATTCTTCATTACAAAAGAACAAAATAAAACCGTCCGGACGCTTTCTCGTAACAAGCCCCATCCCTGCCGCTATCACTCCAGACGGCCCTATACGAGCATGCGTCATGCCTAACGGATTGTCACCAAACGCTTTTCCGCAGTTGTCGCACTCCCGCACGAGTTCCGGACCCTTCGCTTTCTTCTTACGCTGCTTCGGATTCATCGGCTTGACTTTCGCGATTCTACGCTTCATTGGCAACCTCCACTGGTTCGTACGCCGCCTCAAAGATGAATTCTTCACAGTGAACCAGATGCCAGTTCTCGTCACGGACAATCCAGTCGCCATGTTCCACGTGACGCAGTCCCTTCTGAGTGTTGACAAAAAAATCAGGCATCTCACCTACCTTAGCTCCGTCTGGATGAGAGAACATGGAGTCAATCATTTCAACCCGACCGTTCCATGCCGCATGAAGCCACTCGGGCCACTCTGTTTTACTAAGTTGACGTTCCTTTGTCATTTGAAACGCATCGACTGCACGCAAAAACACTTTTCTTCTGTATCTGCCAATCTTCAATTTCTCTTCCGCACTACCCATCATGATAGGCGTTCCTGAAGGCCTGAGACCTTCAGCCTGATTAAGTTTAATCTTGTCACTGAGAACATTTCTTGCATTAACTAAGAACTGTCCGCGCAACCGCCATGTAGCATGATCGACAACTCTGGCGGCATTGACGCAGTCTGGGCTCCACCAAAATCTCAAAAGATCACGTAACATTTTCATCTTCAACCTCTCTTTCGGATTCAAGTTCACTCAACATCGTATCAATCTCAGCAATAGATCTCGCCCCGGCTATCCTGGAGTTACGTTTTTCTGCTAGCTCCGCATCCCCCTTTGACTCAACTTGACCGACCTTGGCAAGAAAATCCTTTGGGTCGGCGACAGCTTGTTCGTAGAGATACCATGCAGCATCACACGGACAACTCGTAGGCCTCCCGCCGGTACGAGATGTCCACCCGGCCGCCTCGATTGCCCAGCGAAGGCTATCACGATATGTTTGTTCAATGCCTTCGCATTCGACGCTGTCCTCACGAGCGGCGGGGGTGCCTACGTGCCGAATGTGAGCATGTGACTCCGGGTCGGAATCAAACTTACGGACGTCATACTCACTGAAGACCCGGGTGAGACACGGAAATTCTTTCGACGCCCTTATGATGGCTTCAGTATGCTTGAGTCCCCCGCCTTCCGGCGCCTCCAGCAACCAAACACGAGCCTTCCATTTCTCATACGACTTCCCCTGCTCTTTCCCTTTTTCCTGCGCCCACAGAATCTGCCTTACTCGTGATGCAAATGCCTTCATATCACTTTCGGTCGCTGGCTTAGCCTTGGGGCGAACGGCCTTGAGGCTCTGACAGACTTTCGAGATCGTCTGCACACAGACACCGAAATCTTTCGCGAGGGTCACTTGCATCTCGCCGTCAACAAACCGAGTCGCAATTTGTTGTTGCTGATCCGTCGTTAGCTTGATATTTGCCAAAACGTGGCCCTTCCTGTACCTGAGACCCAATTACCATTGTAATCGACGACTATTCGGCGGGGAGATTCGCTGAACGCTCCCATGGTAGCGATGGCCGTTCTTCCTTGTCTGGTTCCGGTGGCTCTGACGGCGGGGCATGCACCATTTCGACTGTCGACGGGCTAGTCGGTACAATCTGATAAGCTGCGTCCAAGTTCGCTTCTATTCGCTGCTCACGTTTGTCTTCTATGCAAGGCCGCTGAGCCAGCGGCCCGGGCATCGGCGTGTCTAAAGGCGGTGCTGCGGGCAGTCCACGTGTGTTCAGCTCGACAGGTGGCTCCATCTGCTCCGGCGCAACGTCGCAATCCCTCGGCTCGTATGTAGGCGGAACGAGGCCAAGCGCCTTTCCCATTATCCAATCGGCCTTACTCGGCTGGTCCTCCGGCGGGCCGGGAGATTCATCGTTCGACGCTGCCTGCTTTTGTACGAACGAACGGAGCTGCGGGCTATAGCCATCCTGCTTCTCTGGCACCGGCGGCTCACCTTGTGGCACCAGAGGGATTACCGCAAGATGGTCATATTTCCCGGCATTGACATCGGCTTCCGAGTACCCGGTTCGCTTGGCATACTGAGCATCGGGTTCAAAGATCCCTGGCCCCGGCTGTCCGGCCGGCTTGGCGGCCTGATCCTCGGCGGCCCGCGACTCTCTCGGCGGAAGGATCGTCTGGGGGCCCTTCTCAAGAGCAACCCGCTCTTGCAAGGCGGCTTGATCGGGCGGCGAGATCGTTCGGATGCCAGGGACAGCGTCGGGATCACCTGACGCGGTCTTCATCAGCACTTCCTGGCCGGCAGTCCGACCCAATACCCTCTTCAGCGCTATATCAAAATTGGGATGGTAGTCTCGGGCCTGCTTGGCAAGCCCGGCGGCAATCAGGGCTTCCCATGTGGCCGTACCTTTCTTAACTGTACGCTTTGCTGCTTGGTAGCAATTGACGCATAGTCCACGACTTTTAGAATCACGACTGCACCCACTAATAAGACATTGCATCTCGTTCCTCCCTTACTTTATGAAAGAGTTTTCTGAGTCAGAATACCCATAGTATGATCTAACCCTTGCTTTATGTCAATGAAAAAACACTGAACAACGCCTCCCTCACACGCGAGGCCCCGGATTTCGTTTTTTACAGCCAGCCCATGTTCGGAGCCCGGGGGCGGCTGTCCAATGTGGAGGCGTCCCCAGCGTGGGGGGTCGTTACGATAGGGGATGGTGGCTCAGTCATCCCTTAGTTGGGTAACGCAAAAAGACCACACGTGTCCCGTGTGTTTTTGCAATTCTCTTACGGGGGGAAAGCCTGACACGAGGGGCATAGGGGCCCCCGAACGTAAGTCTAATAGGAGTAAGGTAATAGGTATATATATATAATATATATTGTATACTGTATTCCTTATTCCTTTTCTCTTGTGTCGCGGCGTCACGCCCCCTGCTTCTCCCTTTTTTACCTACCCCCCCATATTCAACCAGATTCTCCAGATTTTCCTTTAGAAGCGCCCTGTGTGACACTTGGCCGTTTTGGGCACTTAACCCTTTTGATCACAAGGCTTTGATGTGTCACACACCCCCCGGTCTTTTTTTCGTTACCCAACTAAGGGATGTGTGAACACCCTGTTCAGGTAATGCTAGCAATGGTGGGGTTTTTCTCTCATTTGGTTCCTGGGCTTCGTACAGGCCCCTGAGACTCTCTTTGGGCCCAGATTCGCCTCAGAGGCTAGAAACGCACTGATGAGCCTCCTGGGGCCTCTGGCATGCGTCTCTTGTTCAGAGTCTGAGCTATGGATCGTGGGCCCCTGTTTTTGATTCTCATGTGGCCGGGGAGGCGGGCTACCTATACGCCGTGGGCCAATAAACCCGGGGGGTGGGATCGAGATTCAGGAGTGGATGGGGCCCCCTGGGGAGAATGGCGAAAAATAGCCTATACAAGGCTAGAAGTGCCCTCTGGCGCATGCTCCTCTGGCCTATGAGGTGACCTCATAGGCCAGAGACATGGTTATGATGGGCAATGTGGGTGTCGTCTACCATGGTCAATGGTCGGGTGTAGTCAATCGGATACACCAGCAAGGCTAGCACCCACCCACCTGCACCCACTCACACCTAATGATTACCTCATACACCTACACACTAATCATTAGTAAGAGCACCTACACTCAACACACCCTCAACATCACACCACAATAAACTATTTCGCTAATCTCAAAGAATTCTACTTGACAACTCAATAACACACGCTATGCTTGTGGTAGAGAGATTGTAAACCACGCAACACGACCGCAACCACGCAACACACTGAGGGGATAAGCTATGAAGCTAAGCATCGAAGTAATCTACAGTCCTGACGACGGGGGCTACTATGCCGAGGTATTCAACGAGAATGGGGGAACCGTTCATACAACACAAATAGAACCAATACGATGGAGAGCAAAAACGGCCGCGTCGAACTGGATTGACGAGCAAGAGTAACACAAACACGCAAGAGGGAAGAGCCGATGAAATACAACATCGCTACTTTTTTCGGATCAGACGACACAAGTTATCTTGCGGAAGTCTACGACCACGATGAAAAGGTCGTCTACGTTACAAACAGGCTCGATAGCATGCGGCATGCTATCGAAAAAGCCTTGGCACACATCGCAATGCTGAACACGCCAAGGGGAGAAGCCATGGAAAAACCTGACTACGTTCTGAATGCACCCGAGCAAGCTATTGTGCAGGAAACAATTAACCTGTGCGACCGTCTGGCCGACCACTACCTGGACACTGACCTTGGGGACAGTATGGCTAGGACATCCATTGCACTGCAAGCGTTGCAGATGGATACTGACATTTGTCCGAACACGTATGACGTCGTCGGATTCATATCGGCCTATGAATCCGACCAATTGAACGCCGATCAGGTAGCAATAGGGTTTCAACACCTAATAAACAGTGGGTTAGTCTGGGAACTGCAAGGCTCCTATGGAAGAAGGGCGGCCTCGCTAATCCAAGAAGGACACTGTAAAGATACACATGGAGTGCTCAGCTAGGGACGGCAAGTAATCGTAACACACAGGAGAACAGTCCGTGAAGTATGATATTGTAATTTCCAAAGAACAGCTACTTAACCCACTGCTTGACGATAGTGGGTATGATATAGCTGCCGGATTTTCTGTACAACCACAACAGGAGCAACGAGCCATGAAGTTTGCAACCATGATTCCGCAAAACTATAATGACGGCAACCCCGTCAGTCACATCCGAGCCGAGGCAATCTACCGCCTATTCTGGAACAAGTTCGGCGGTTGTACCGTCGACGCGGTAGCCGACGGCTATTGGTACGGCGAATCTGACCGGATGGAAATGAAGCTTTACAAAGACAAGGTCCGTCGTCTGACTGTCGTAACCGAAAAGAACTCGCAAGCAAACCTTGACTACGCTCGACTGCTTGTCCGTCGGGCGGGGCAGATACTTCGACAGAAGTGCATGTATTTTGAGCATGACTTCGATTTGGCAGTGGCCGTCGAGTTCCTCGACATTAACCAGACTAAGGATTATGTCGGGCTGTCGGACAAGTATGAGGATATATTTGCCACGATCGACGTGTAACCTCAACATCGTTCAACTGGGGCAATCACACAACCCTTTTTCATCAGGAGGCTAGACCATGGTCTTGCAAGATTTTGTCCGACAAGCAAAAAGGATTGCCCGACAAGCGAAAAGGAAACGCTCGAAAGCTACTACTCTCTACCAAGTAGCAGTGTATGACGGCTATAAATGGGAAGCACTGCCAGAGCTGCACCACAAGGAAGCCCTTGCGGTCAGTGTCGCCCTTGCGGAAGGCAGGTCACGACAACGGCCGGTCAGCATCCGGAAGGCGTCCGGCGAGCAAAGCCTGCTTCTGCTTTACTGGCCGGAAGGCATGCGAACCGGCCGGTAGGTAAACAATCACACTCATGTAAGGAGAACGTCATGCACGATATCTTGCACTCTGTAACTCGCGGAATTTGGACGGCACACGTCGTCCAAATCTCAACCCGGGCAGACTCCGTAATTCGCCTTGACCACCCCAACGGTTACCGTGTGTTTTGGCCAATACGTCATGCCAGCGGGGAAGTCGACTACGTCGACTACGATTGGCCCGAGATACAACAGGATGGGCAACGAGCCACACGGGCCGCCTTTCGTTGGCGTGACAAGCAGCCCGTGTCCGTAACTGAGAACACACTTACATACAAAGAAGAAGAACCATGAAAAAAGCAAAACGCTTTGAGGTGACGGACCTGGGAATTGAACATGAACAATTTTTCCAAGGGTTCGGCGTGAGTAACACCGAATACGATTCTTGTGCCGTAGGTATCGGCAATAGCGAAGCCGGGGCTCTTGACGATTGCCTTGAGCAAATTGCAATGCTCGGGGACGTTGACGCTGGGGACCTGGAAGCCCGAATTCTGGCACGGGAAGGCAATCCGTCAATTGATCTTATGTCCGGCGTTTGCACGCATGAATGGCGACAGTACATCGGAATCCGTTGGACTATCTAACCACAACCCGTAACAGAAGAAGAGTGAACATGAAGAACCTAGCCGTAATCGCAGCCGAACTATTCAAGCAGGTTGACTTGCCGCAGGGCGAGGCCGACCGCAGGGCATTAGCCGACAGTGCCGTCAACGCTATTTGCAGGTTTTATCGCCTACACTCTGGAAGCGACTTAAGTAAAAAAGAACAAGAGGCCGTTTCCAAGCAAGCGTACGGATACCTTCACATCGATTCGTAAGCCACAAGTCACTTCACTGCGGAGATTCAATAATGAACCGGATTTCCAGATTCATGCCAAGTCGATACAGACGACCGGCCAACCCGATTCATTCTGCGTCGACTATCATCTTCAATCAGGACGGTCGCGAAGGGCGACCAACGCAATTGGGCAGGCCATACGGCATCCATGAGATATCTGACATTGTCACAAGGGTCCGTGGCAAGCGACCGACGGCCATTATCATTTCCGGAAACGTTGCAAGGGTGACACTATGAGCCCGTAACCAATAGAAGGGGAGCTAGACACCATGGGCAAGAAAGCGACATATAGAGAACAAAGACTCTTGACACGCAAAGAACGCGGAACCTTTAATGACGCATGCGAACGAGCGGCAACCTATGCAAATCGGCACGGAGGCGTCTTGGAAGTTGCGGAGCACTTCCTTGATCGCTCTGGGTGGTCTCATGCCACGTTCGGCATTGTGTCCGTAGATTGTGTCGGCCGCGTACTAAGATACCTCGACACAGGGGACACCTACAGCTTGACCCTCGGTCAAGAGGACGATGGCGACGTGTTTACAACAACCTGGGGCGATTGGTACAAACAAGCAGAGCGTGAACACTGCGAAGCAGAGGGCGTGATTAGTTGCGGCTGCTGCGGGGAGTTCACACCCCTCGAATTCCGATTTTGCGAATCATGTGGTCGACCCGTATCGACAGGTGAGTAGGCCGCCGAACGCGGCGGAAAGTAAGTAAACCCATTTCACGAGGAGAAAATGCAATGAAAAAAGTACACAAGCCTGCCATGGTTGCACGGCTCTGGGCGGACCAATCACAAAAGTCTGCCAAGACCGCGACAGGGACGTTTTTTTTTGAGGGTGACACGATTTACAGCTACGGCAATCACTTCCCGATCGCTCGGCACGTCAAGACAAAGCGGGGCCATGTGATTCTTCTGACGCTTAACGCCTACAGTAAGACAACAGCCAGGCACGTTGCACTAGTTCGCGATGTCTGCTTTCAATTCAATGTATTTCAGGTCTACGACATTGAAGCGAAGCCGGGAGCTTTATTCAAGGAGTACAGGAAGCGGGTGAAAAACATGATCGACGCTGATGCAAAAGCAAAGGGCAGGCAATCACATATTCTACATCATGATGGATGGCTGCTAAGCCGCGAAGCGAATAAATTCGCTCGGCACTTCGGCCTGAAGTCTCGATTAGCTGTATCTTGATAGGGATATCAGCTGAATAGGTCGTCAGTTTCATCCTAGAAGGTAAGCAAAGGGGCAAACTATGCGAACCGAACACGACACGGACAACACATTTCGAGAGGTGGAAGATTTCATGCTGTCGCTCGTTTTCGGTGACGGCGTCATACTGGATGAAGAGATCGACTTCGCTTATCTTTCGATTGGTATTAGCGAAGCTATCCCTGAAGTCCTCAACATACTAGTGGGAGAGCAAATGAGAACCTTTAAGATTCGTCGCACTTACGCTCCGCATCTGAACCGGTCAGCCGAGGACGTAGAAGGCAAGGTCGGGCTAACCGAAGAGGAGGCACAAGAGCATTGCAGCAACCCAGACACCCGTGAACCCGGAGAGTGGTTCGACGTGTACGTAGCGGAGTAGTTTTTTACCATTTTAACCAAGGAGATCGAACGATGAGTAGTAACTTAGCAGAAAGAACTAGAGAACTTGGCATTAACGATTCATGCAGACCGACTCCTGTCCTCAGGCAACGATCCCAAGAAAGAGCAAGGGCATACAATAAGCCCACACTGAACGGTCGCCGGGCCAGAAAACCATGGACCGAACAAGAGATTGCGGAAATATGGGATACGTCACGCACCACGGGGCAAATAGCGATTGATATCGGAAGGTCAAGGGATGCTGTTTTTGCTGCAAGAAGAGCGTTTGCCACGAAGGCCCCGGAAGGATACAGGCACAACGGATGCACGAAAGGCATGGTTGCCCGATATCTGACCTTCTGATGAAAACTGAACAACGCGACGGTGCATGGTGGGTGGTCGGGGTTCCCGGCTGTCCACCATGCGGCCCGTACGACTCATGCAAGGAGGCGGAGTCGGACCGTATTGGGATGGATCGATTTGAAAGGCACGGCCACAAGCCAGGTTACATGACAAGTGATTCAGAAAGAAAATAAGCGCATGAAGAAAGCAATCATCTACTGTCGCTTTTCTCCTCGCCCCAACGCGGACGAGTGCCAGTCGAACGAGAAGCAGAAAGAGCGATGTAAGGTCTATTGCGATCGAAGCGGGCATGAGTTACACAGCGTCTTTGCGGACATCGCCATTTCCGGTAAGGTTCTCGATCGGCCTGAGCTGTCGCTGGCAATCAGTCGGTTGGAACCCGGCATGGTTCTGGTGGTCGACACGTGCGACCGCCTCGCCCGTGACATGCTCGTCAATCTTACAATTCGCCATCAAGTCGATAGGGCGGGGGCAACGATCGAATTCGCAGACGGCAGCCCGAATGAAGACACCCCGGAAGGTAAGCTTTTCTCCCATATCCTAGCCGCCTTTGCAGCCTACGAGAGAGACCGCATTTCCGCCAGGACATCAGCAGGACTTAAACGCAAACAGGCTGCCGGCCAGCACCTTGGACGGGCACCAGTTGGCTATCGGGTCGATCCGAACACTAAGGTACTCGTGGAGGACGGCGGGGAACAGGCGGCAATGGATCTTGTGGAAACCTTCCATAATTGTGGTTTGACGTCAATTCAGATAGCAGTTTATCTGGATGAATTTCTTGGCCCATTCCGCGGCAAGCCCTGGTCGGCACGCACCATACGCCGGATTATCCAGGGTAATTCCGAATAAATCTATGGAATATTCTTGTGTTTTGTCTGCATCCCGATTAAACTACAGAAATCAACTACGTTTCTCAAGAGAAAAACCATGAGCCGAACAATTTACATTTCCTATAAGGGAGACGAACATGCGATCGGGGCGGTGGGTCACGGAATCGATGCCCACTGCATGGCTGTTGCATTGGACGATATCGTAGAGGACATGCGTGGAGACTACGTAGACACGGCTGAAGTCACCATTTCGATCAGGTAACCGCATGCTCACCGCCATTGTATCAGGCGACCAAGCGATAATTCTCAAAGGCTTAATGATGAATGCTTCCGAGCTACTCAAGGAGCTTAAGCAGCCCCCGATATTGGTACCAGAACAATCGATTCATCAGATGCTTGATATTCTGCACGGCCGTCGCATTTCGCACGAAATCACCCTTTCAAGAGAGAACTGACATGAGCGTACTAGATGGCATTTTGAATAGTCCACATCCGTCGGCACCGAAAGGTATTGTCTACGGCCCGCCTGGTATCGGGAAGACAACATTTGGTGCGTCGGCCGATGGTTCGATCATTGTTGACTGCGAGAATGGGGCTGGTGCAGTCCAATGTTCGCGGACTCCGTATCTCGCTACATGGGCCGAGATTGAACAATGGCTCCTCGCTCTTGAACGAGAGCAACATGGCTATAGCGTTGTTGTAGTCGATTCCGTCGATTGGCTGTTACGGCGTCTTGAGGAGCATGTAACAGGCGTGAAAGGCGGGGTCGACCAAACCCTCAATAGATCCCATGGCGGATACGGCAACGGCAAGCAGGTGCTAAAAAACTACACCTACCAGAAGCTACTGCCTACACTGGACCGCATCGTGGGCAGGGGGATTTCCGTGCTTCTACTTGCCCACGAGAAGCGAACGGACATCACAAATTCAGACGGCATTACCATTGAAAAGACGACTGCCGATCTGCCGGACGACTACCGAAACATTTTTGTCGAGTGGGCCGATTTTCTGTGTCACGCCAGATATGACGCCAGAGGCGGCCGTGTGCTTGTTACTGCCGAGACGCAACAGGCACTTGCGAAAAACCGTTATAACCTTCCGCCGGTATTGCCGTTCGATTGGCCTTCGTTCGTCTCGGCCATCTCTAGCGGCCTGGCTGCGAAATTTCCTGCACAGCCGAACGTGGCGGCAGCCGCTGCAAAATGACATGGACGTCGAGTCGTTATAAGTTCTATCAATCACTATCACCGGAGATTGCATTATGGCACAGGGCGATTACACGAAAGAAGAGGCCGAAGCAACGGAAACCGCTTTCGGGGAAATTTTCAAGGCCCTCTCGAAAAAAAAGCAAAACGAGTTTTTTGGGCACGCCAATGATATTTTCATTTTTCTCGCTGCTGCAAAGAGGGCGGCACCGCACGAGTAGATCGTCGTAAGTTTCCATTCATCAAACCTAAGAGAGACAAGCACCATGAGTCAAGGCGACGTAAGCAGTTTTTTTGGAGGAGTACCGTTCGATCCGAATAGCGTAGAGCCGACTCCAGATTTCGAGGCCCTTCTGCCTGGCAAGTATCCAGTGCTAATCGAGAAGTCCGAAGTGAAGCCTACGAAGGCCAACAACGGGCACTACATCGAATTGCAGATGGTCATCGTTGACGGCCCCGGCAAGGGACAAAAGCTTTGGGACCGTCTCAATATTGACAATCCGAGTCAGAAGGCTGTCGAAATTGCACTGAGGACACTGTCTGCACTCTGCAAGGCGACAATCGGCGACGAAAAATTTGCCGACACGCTTCAATTCCAACAGAAAACGTGTATTGCAAGCGTCACAGTCGACAAGGGTGGCGACAATAAAATTCGCACCTATTCTCCACTCATGTTTGCGTCTGGTGCCTGCCCAGTTCCTCCAACGCAAGCCCCCACCATGCAGCCACCGCCGGCTCAGCAGTCCTTAGTTCAACCTGTGGGCCAGCCATGGGCTGCACCAATCATGCAACCCGCTCAGCAGCTCGCGGCTCAGCCACCTCAGGCTCCTTGCGGTGGGCAGCAGGTGGAGCAAATGCAAGCTGCACACATAGCACCGCAGCAGCCTCAGCAGCCTCCGACCCAGCAGGTTCCTTGGATGCAGCCTCAGCAATAACATGAGCAAGCAGTTCGTCGCATGGGATGTGCAACTGCGAGTTGGTAAGGATACCGGACGGCGGGCTTTGGAAGCCGCACGTACGTGTGATAAGTCGGTTCGACTCCGGCACGTCGTCTTTTTCTGTTTTTTTTCATAACCAACAGGAGTGGCTCCAATGCCTCAAACAACCGTCCTTGTCCACCAACCATCTCTAGAGGACCTTGTCTCCTCCCTTGCAACCGCCAAGGCGGCCGAAGAGCTTGCTAAGCAACAACGAATCAAATTCGAGGAGCTTGTTGCAGCGAAGGTAGGCGGCCCGGAAGAAGGGCAAAAAACTTTCGATCTGGAAGACGGAACGAAAATCACAGTCACCCGCGGATTCAATTTTGCTGCCGACTGCGAAGCGATTTGTGCGTTATTCCGCAGGGAGCAACTTGATACCGCTCCTCCGGTTGCCACAAAGACAACCATGAAGCTCGATGAGCCCGCTTACAAGGCATTTGCGTCGCGGTTTCCAAGCGTGTACGAGCAAATTGCCAAGCACGTCACCGTCACACTGAAGAAAATTTCTGTTGTGCTGAAGGCTCCGAAAGCATGAGTGATTCGTTGTAATGACACTAACTTAACACGGAGAAACGAAATGAAAGTTGGAGACATTGTTGAAGTTAATGACGGTTCTTACAGTCTGTTTTACGACGGCAGTGGGGAATTAGTTCACACCAATGGAAACAACCTGAGGGGCCGCCGCTTCAGGGTCTTGCTAGCTGACGCGGTTCTGCCAGTTGATAATCCCTGCCTGTATTACGACTCGGTTTACGAACCACCACAACCCAACGACTTGATGCTCTGTGAGGTAGCGGCACCGGAACATATACTCTTTACGCGAGCACAGTCCTGTAATTCTGTTGCTCGACCCGCCGAGGTGGCCGAAAAAGCGGAGATTATAGTGCCGTTTGGTACAAAAATAGTCGTCATTCACATACCGGAATAACCTGAAGTCTGCTTTCCAGGAGACGCAAAGACATGACAGACGTAGCCAAATACCTCCCCCAGGACAGCCCGGTTGTGACGGCTATCTACGCATGGCACAAGCAGCAAGGTGACGCCGAACCAAGCCGTGGCTATTGCGGGGCAAGTGAGATCGGCCACCCCTGCGAAAGGTATCTCTGGTATGAATTCAGGAATTGCTGCGAGGAAGACGTCTCCGGTCGCGTCTACCGTCTGTTTGAGACGGGGGACCTCGCAGAGCCTCGGTTTACTGCGGAACTGCGAGCGATTGGATGTACCGTCCATGAGGTTGACAGTAACGGCGAGCAGTTTGCTGTCTACGATCACGGCGGTCACTTCTCCGGCCACATGGACAGCGCAATTCTTGGTGTTCCTGGGGCAGAAAAGACTTGGCATGTCGGAGAATATAAGACGCACAGTGCTAAATCGTTCATGAAGCTCAAAAAGTACGGAGTCAGGAAGTCAAAACCGGTTCACTATGCCCAAATGCAAACCTACACGCACAAAACAGGCATGAAGCGGGCCCTCTACCTCGCAGTCAATAAGGACACAGATGAGCTCTATGCTGAACGAATCCGCTACGACAAGGAATTCTCGGAGGACCTCATGGAACGAGCCCGACGAATCATTACATCAAATACGCCACCGCCTAGACTGAGCGAGCGGCCCGACTGGTATGAGTGCAAGTGGTGCTCCGCCCAGTCACTCTGCCACGGAACCGCAGAGTCAGCCTTGCCGATCCCGTCGGTCAGTTGTCGACAATGCTGCTATGCCACGCCCACCATGGACGGCAACGCTACGTGGAGGTGTACAATGCAGTGTCGTGGCTTGTGTGAGGCTGACCAAGACAAGGCGTGTTCACATCACCTCATACTACCCGGCCTGCTATTTGGATGCGAGCCTAGCGACCACGGAAGAAATGACGCGGGGAGTATGTGGATTGACTTTGTCAAGGAAGGCGGCGAGCTGTTTCGGCACGGTCGCGAGAAAGGAGGATACTCAACTAATGAGCTTAGAACTCTACCCCTTTCAGGTCTCTCTGCTCCGTTCGTTACTGAAGCAAAGAGACTCTTTGGTGCTGAGGTCACCGAGTACAGTCCAGACGACATCATCGGTCGCTACCCAGATGGTGGTATTGTTTGGCGGGGGGCCGCCCATGAGCTGGCATCTGCATGGAAAAAACGGTACAGTGAGGACATAGACCTTACGAAAGCCCTTGGGACATGTAGGGATACTGACTACTGTGCGGCCGAGCTCCCCGGAGGCCGTGCGATATTCCATCACCTGCCGGGGTCGCAGAAATGCGAGATCAGGGAAAATGCAGTATGAAGAAGAACGCTGGAAAATATTGGGGTTATTGGCCTATCCGCATCACCTGTTTCTTGTTGAATCCAATCATGCGACTCCTTGGGCTGCACCTCTATTGGCTGTATGGAGCATGGATGTTTGAGATATGGGTCATTGACACCGCGTGCGATAAAGACACAGACCCCAGGCCTCGCATGAGGAGGATTCTGTAATTGGGCTGGAAACGCGAGAAAGCAGGAGTCGAAAAGGCTGATGGCTGGCCCGGGGTATATCACCAGTGGATTAAGCGGGCGAAGGCGAGGCGAGAGCGACGGCGAGCGAAAAATGATCCGGAGTGTAAGCCGGGCTACGGGAAGTATAACGGGTACGAGAGTTAAGGGAGGTTGTGATGTTTAAGTGGTTACAGAGGACGAAACATAATCTTTATGCCGGGTCATCTCGTAGAGAAGCAGAACACGCAGCTATCATGGGTGAACTGGCCGAGTTGAATCAAATGCTTGAAACGCAGGACTTGACGAGCCTTAAACGGCTTGATAAGCATGGTTGTGCTGCGGCTGTTAAGCAGCACAACATCGTCAAGGCCCTTGCAGCCATACAAAAAGCCATCCTGAAACAGGAAGAAGAACGCCTCGGCCCGATGTTGTACGAGATCACGGCGGACGACCTGTTCAGCTTATCGCCAAGTGATCGCATGCATGTCTTTAACTCTGGTGCAATGTGCTTCAATAACATCATCCCCGTGCGACTCGTTGGCGTGAAGGGCTGCGGAAAGGCGTCCATTGAGCGGATCATGGAGTGGCGACGGTCTTGTGTGATGAGGATCACCGAAGAACAGGTAGTCGAGGCGATCGAGGGGTCGGTGGATGCATGACTCAACTTGCAATGACAAACAAAAACGTTCGCAAAATGGCCGTGCAGGCCCTGAATCATGCTTACGCACTCGGGGTTAGTTACTGTCAGATCCAGCACTTTATTGTGTCGTCAGAGACGGGGAGGCAGTTCAGGACTCTCTTGCGTAAGAATGCGGCCCTCCTGGGCTATCATCGCACCGGTAGCACGACTGGCCAGATGTTTCTCAAAGGAATCCCGGTGGTTGTGCTCCCGACATACAAACACAGTGACATCTTAGTCGTCCCTAAGGCCAAGCATTCACGATGACTTTCCAGTACCGCCAATACCAGCACGAAGCAATCGAAGCAGTACATGCTCACATCTGCACGAAAGAGACGAATCCGTGCGTTGTGATTCCGACCGGCGGCGGCAAGAGCGTCATCATGGCTGGGATGATCCAGAAATGGAAGGTGCCAGCCCCATGGGTCCGTGGTATTATTTTGGCCCATAGAAAGGAGCTCGTGCAGCAAAACGCAGAAAAGCTTCTCGGGTCCTACCCCAACGGTGACATCGGCGTATTTTCGGCCGGCCTTGGACAGTATGATTATGAGTCGTCGATTCTTTTTGCCTCCATTGACTCGGTCTTCAGGAAAGCTGGGGAATTCCAAGCTTTTGATTACGCCTTTGTGGATGAGGCGCATCGTATTCCGCCGAGTGGCGAAGGGAAGTACCGGACTTTTCTTGCTGGCTGCAAGAAGTTCAATCAGAAGCTTCGGGTTATTGGCTGGACAGCCACGCCGTTCCGCATGAACTGCGGCCCGATCTGCCACAAAGACCATATACTACAGGAGGTGTGCTATGAGGCGGGAATAACTGACCTGATCGACAAGGGGTTTTTGTGTAGATTGCGTTCAAAGGTTGGGCGATGTCAGCCAGACCTTCAGGGAGTTCGGCGAAACAGCGGCGGCGACTATATCGTAAAGTCTTTGGCTGACGTGACAAACCGTTCAGACATAGTCGCCAACGCTGTCGCCGAAACCTGCCGCATCATGGTTGTTGAGAGGCGACGGAGTGCCGTCTTCTTTTGTGTCGATATTGAGCATTGTAGTCGAGTTTCTGAAGAATTACGGAAGCATGGTGTCTATGCACCGGTCATAACTGGAAAAACAAAGCATGAAGTACGCGACAGGCTCATTCAGGATTTTAAGGCTCAAAGGATTCGGGCAGTATGCTGCGTTAATGTCCTCACGGAAGGCTTCGACGCTCCACACATCGATTGCATCGTGCTCCTGCGTCCAACCCTCTCGCCTGGCTTATTCTCACAAATGGTCGGGCGTGGACTCCGTATCCACTCGCAGAAAAATGATTGTCTCGTCCTGGACTTCGCCGGATGTATTGACGAGCACGGACCAATTGATTGTCTTGCTGATGGCCAAGCGGTGGTTCTGGCAACATGCACGGAGTGTCGTGAGTCGTTCAGTCGTGCAATTCGGAGGTGTCCGCAGTGTGGTTGGGAGATACCGAAACTTGAAGTCGAGCGGCTGGAGGCAGAGGAAAAGAATCGCCGGATGCACTCTGACAAGGCGTCCAAGAAATCTATCCTCTCGCATGAGCCAGAAGTCCATCAAGTGCATGCAGTCTTTGCAACAAGGCATGTCAAAAAAGATTCGCCGGATTCATTGAAGATTCAATATCGTTGTGACAAAAGTATGTTTCGTGAATGGATTTGCCTTGACCATGATGGGTTCGCTGGTCACAGGGCCGCTAGATGGTGGCGGGAACGATTTGTCAGTAAGAAGGGTCCGCCAACAGTTGGGGAAGCTCTGGAAAATCTATTCCTGACACAGGAGCTCCTTGACTGGACAAAGACAGTTACTGTCAAGAAAAACGGCCGGTATTTCGAGATTGTTGGCTACAATGCACCACTTGGAGAGTCATAATGCTTGTCTACTGTCATGGTGGTGCAGCTCACCACAGAACATTTGAGTTTGCCGACGGTACGAAGTCATTTTATGTTCCTATTCATGCAGTCCCGAAGATCGAATTATATTCGGCGTCAGACATTCCTCCGCATCAAAGCCCCATTGAGCGTGTTAAATATAAGGTGTACCCTACAGGGCGCCAATACGGAAATGTCAATGGCAGAGAGGGATGGTTTCACATGGCAGAGGTACAACATTGAACCAACTTCTCGAAGCTGCACTGCGGTACGCCGCAGCCGGCTGGCATGTCTTTCCGATCAAGCCAGGCCAGAAGGTTCCACTTACAACGCACGGTGTCAAAGACGCAACCATCGACACTAAGCGGATTCGCGGGTGGTGGACAAAATGGCCAGATGCAAACGTGGCTGTAGCCTGCGGGCAAATTAGCGGCGTCTATGTGGTTGATATAGATATGGACAAAGAAAAAGGCATAAATGGATACGGCTCTATAACAGAATGTTTGGAGCCAACGGTAGTTCAATACACACCAAGAGGTGGATGCCACGAGTTTTATCGGTCAGACGAACCGATTGGAAATAAAGTCAATTTCCTTCCTGGCGTGGACATTCGCGGCAACGGCGGCTATGTGCTGCTTGCTCCGTCGAGACGTACTGACGGGGCAAGATATGCATGGTCGCCGGGCCGAGAGCCATGGAATATGCGGCCGGCCGAATATCCGGAATTCCTTCGGCCGCCTGTGCAGCCCGTACCAGAGCCGGCACGGCCACCTGTGCCAACGCAACCGGGCTTGCCGGGATGGACCTGTGACAATGCAAAGCGAGCCAGCCTTTACCTAGCTCAATGCGACCCAGCTGTCCAGGGGCAGGCTGGACACGACAAGCTCTTTTGGGCCTGTGGCTGCATGACCTGGGGCTATGAACTCTCGGCCGATCGAGCCTACGACATCCTTGCTCGCGAGTACAACCCGCGATGCGTCCCACCCTGGGACCTCAGCACACGAAAGGATGAGAAGGACTTCCGCCGCAAGGTCACGCAGTCCATTCAGAACCCGCCCGATAAGCCCCGTGGCTGGCTTTTGCATGAGGATGGTTATGAACCGGTTCCGATCACTGTTTCTCGGGAAGACATTCGGCAACTTATTCGTGGAAACAACCCACCGCAGCCATGTCCAGACGAGTTTTCCGTGTCGCATGAGATTGGCGACAAGATGCTCGGTGAGTTCAAGCGAGGGGCCAAAGAGTCGCAGGTCATATACACGTCCACGCCGAGCGAGACGCTGAATCCATTCGTCGAGATGACTACGAATGACCAGCCTCAGCCGACCCAGGAAAACTGGGTGAACTATACACTCATCCGTGATAACCAGCCCACAACAGGCGAGTTGATACATAAGATGCAGGCTAGCGATTTCAAATTCCTCACCCAACCCACCGGCCTGCTTGGAGAAATTTGTTCCTGGATCAATGCGACTGCCCTCAAGCCACAGCCATACCTTACTCTTGGTTGCGTGCTGGCATTCCTGGGCGTGTTGTTCGGCAGAAAGGTAAAAGATGTTTACGGGTCGCGGACCAACCTGTACTGTATGAGTGTTGCCCAGTCGTCTGCCGGCAAAAATCATGCGATGAAAAAGATCAGGGAACTGTGCATGGCGGCAAATTGTGTCAACCTGCTTGGTGGGTCTAACCTTGCCTCGGATGCAGCTATCGAGAGCCGCATGTCTCGCGAGCCAGCAACGCTTTTTCTGCTTGATGAGATCGGGCACCTCCTCACGCATATAAAGAGCGGAATCTCTCAGCACCAAGGACAGATCATCAGTCTGCTTATGCAGCTCTATTCGGCAGCAAGTGATGTTTTTCTTGGACGCGAGTATGCCGATGCTGGAAATCAACGAACTATTGTACAGCCATGCTGCTGCATCTATGGCGTTTCCTCACCAGATAAGTTTGCCGAAGGCTTGTCTCCGTCAGAGCTTGATGACGGGTGGCTGTCTAGATGTCTGGTTTTTTATGAATTGAGTGAGCCTCGCAAAAGGCGTGGCCTCAGCGTTTCGACTCCCCCGCCGCCGAAAGTGGTCGAGCTGATTCATGCTTGGGCCAAACGAAAAAACATCACGCCGACAGACGGCAAGACAGTCAGTCAATTTGTAGTTGAGAGTGCAGGGAACTTCAAGGAAGCTCCCCCGGAACAGATTATGGTTCCGACTGACGCTGATGCAGAGCAGCGGCTCATTGCCTTTGACGACATGGCAGAATTGAAAGCGAAAGAGGAGCCCAAGCTCTCTAAGTTATGGGCGAAGGCCGAAGAAAATGTACGTCGCATTGCCTTAATACTGGCATGCTCTGATAATTATGATTCGCCGGTCATTACCATAGCGAATGCAGATCGTGCGAGCCGATTGGTTCAGAAAATAATTACGGACTTTGGCAAATATGTTGCGCCTGAAATCGTTGCAGGCAGGACAGAGGCCGAGAAGCGTATGCTTCTGAACTTCGTCAACAAGTATGGAAAGACCGGCTGCCTGAAGCGGGACATTACTCGCGGTACACGGTGGGCAAACGGACGACATCGCAACGATCTCCTGGGTGATTTGTGCGAATCACAAGAGATTATCTGCCTTCCGACAGAAAGCGACAAGACGGTCCGCTATTGGACAGCCGAGCATGCTCCGCCCCAGATTGATAAAGATACAGATGAATGAACTGGTTACAATCATCCTGCCACTGCCTGCAAGGGCGCTTGAACCAAACTGCACAATCGGCAGTATTGGTGGGCGGTTTATGAAAGCGACGGCAATAAAGAGATACCGACGGCTCGCCAAAGAAGCAGTCGAGGCCGAGCAAGTTGAGTCCATGCCATGGAACCATGTTATTGTATCAGCGGCATTCTTCCATACTACTGATCGTAGAAGGGACCCTGACAACTCGACGGGCTCATTAAAATCTGCTTACGACGGTATTGTAGACAGCGGCCTTGTGCCGGATGACGATAATAAGCATATGAGACGTGGCGAGCCTTCGTTCAACATTGACACCGAATTCCCAAGAGTAGAGCTTACAATTACACGACAGGCTGCTGAATGATGTGTCAACTTACAGAACAACAAGACGAAATACTTCATCGGCTAGTTCGCACAGATATGCCAGTTCGAGTCATTGCAGCAATGGCTGGAGTTGCTCAGGGTACAGTTACAAATTTTCGTCGAGCGTGTATGGCTGTTGACGCAATGTCAGAAGACCTGCGTGAAAAAATCCGCAGATGCTTGCTAGTTAAGACACCAGTATCACAGATCGCAGTAAATCTAAATCTGCCGGTCGAAAGCATCTGGAGCTTGCGCAGACTTGATCGTTTTCGCACAGCTACCGAAACGAAATGTAGCGAATGTGGCACAATAATTTTTGCACCAATGAAGACTTCTACGCCGTCAGTCAACAGAAGCCACTATGCCTGCCGGTTTTCACAAGCCAATTTTTTGGATCTCGTAAAAGTCACAGAGGATCTGTTAGACCTAAGCGACCTTCAACTCATTACTAACCCCCTCTTTCACCACCTTGCACAACGTGCAGAAAAGGCTTATCAGAACATCCATGGCAAAAAAGAAACAGACACCAGATGAACTTGTGGCATCAGCAACTCCGGGCAAGGCAACGGTGTCCTGGGTAACTGGTCTCAGTGATAAAGACTGGGCATACGTACATGATGTGGTTTCGGCCATGAAAGAAAATCCTGCCGCGTCACACACAATCGTCGCGACGAAGCTTATCAGAGAGCTTGGCATTGACCGCAGTGTCGGAACTGTTACGCGTACCCTAAAGGAACTTGTATCTAATGACTAAGCGCAAACCAGCAAACCTTGTCTCGGAAGCTATGAGCGAGACTACCGAACTCGCGGTCTCAAAAGCCAAGGGAGATGCTGCTAAGTGGCGATCCAGGTACAAGACCGCCGTTGCTGAGGCGACCGCCTTGGAGGGACGGCTTGCCTCGCTCCTTGCGATCAAGGGTGCAAAGCCGACTCGGCTTCGCCGAAAGGCGAGTCGATCCAAGCGGAGGGGCGTTGCTGTTATCGCCCCGGCGACGGACTGGCACGTCGAGGAGCGGGTTTTCCCTGCGGGCGTTGGTGGGAAGAATCATTTCGACATTGCCGAGGCCGAGGCCAGGATTAAGCGGTATTACCAGAAGGTTCCGGAATTGGTCGACCACCAAAGCAGCTTTGCACCTGTTGTGGAGTTGTGGCATCCATTACTCGGTGATCTTATCTCTGGTTACATCCATGATGAGCTTATGGAAACGAATGAGCTCAGTCCGACTGAGGCGTGCGTGTTCCTCCAGGAACATATCTTCGCTGGCGTGGATCTGTGGTTAAAGGAGACAAAGCTTCCTATATCGATCCCAACGTGCGTTGGTAATCATGGCCGGACAACAGCAAAGAAGCAAATTAAGACCAGCCACATGAATAGTTTTGAGTGGCTGCTTTACAAGACGATGGCCATGTACTACAAGGATAACCCCCGAGTACAATGGATGGTCGGAGAAGGATGCTACAACGTCCAGACAGTCATGGGCCGCAAGATTCGCTTTCATCATGGCGACGCTACACGGTACCATGGCGGCGTTGGCGGCATCACAATCCCGACCAACAAAACAGTGGCGGCATGGGATAGGATTGAAGCAGTTGATCTTGACGTTTTTGGCCACTTCCATACGTTTCTTGTGCATTACCCCAAGTGGATCGCATGTGGCGCGCTTATCGGTTACTCGGAATTTGCCCTTGAGTGTGTCAAGGCCGAGTTTCAGCATCCGAGTCAGACATTCATTGTCGTTGATGAGTTTTACGGCGTGACGGACGCAAAGCCGATCTTCCTGACCGAGCCCCAAAGGAGCAAGACATGAAAAAAACGAAACCAGAGATGCGGGTGTTCAAAGGCGGAGCCACCCGCAACACGGACGACGAAAAGCTCGACTACGAGGGCTTCCTCAGTCCGTTTGCACTGAAGGCATACTGCGAGTATCTCAACAAGCACCGAGTGCAGGCAGACGGTAAGGTGCGAGACAGCGACAACTGGCAAGGTGGCTTCGGGCCGGGGGTCTGCATGAAGTCTATGCTCCGTCACGTCTGGGACGCATGGATGATCCACCGAGGCGGAACAGTAATCGAGGACGGCCAGGTCGTCTCGAAGAAAAATGCACTGTGTGCTGCCATGTTCAATATCATGTCGCAGCTGCATGACATGGAAAAGCCTGGTACTGAAGAACCCATCGGGCCTGACACTTCCTGTTATCAATGTGAAACCTGGCCTAAACGATGCAATGATGATTGCCCTGCCTGGAATTACAATTCCCCCGACGCCCCCAAGAAAGCACTCGGCTTCCCACCTACCAACATCGGACCAGAACCGGTTATATATGCCATCGCCGGCGATTGCATTGCCACCTTTGACTGCACCTTGCCTCTCAGTATCTCTTGTCTTGAGTGCGAATTCTACCGAGGGAATTAGGAAAGCACATCTTGAAACCAACCTCGCCCAAACCCTGTAAAACCACCCATCCATGCTCAGTGCATCCAAAGGACTGCGGCAAGGGGTGTCGTCACCATCCAGACTATGTGGAGATTTCAGATCGTGAAATATACGCCCGTTTTGTATCGCGGTGTACGGGGCATAAGATTGGATGCTCATGCCCACGTTGCCATTAGCTAAGACAAAAAAGGAGACTAGTATCTTGAAACCAACACGAATCTTCCTTGATCTCGATGACGTCCTGAACATCTTTACGCCCGCCGCACTATGGCATGTAGGTTGCAATCACACGTCCTACAAACCAGAGTGGAGATTCAACATCATAAGAGCCGCCAACGCCTCACATCCGCTGGGAAATTTTACAAAAGAAACATTCTGGGATCGGTTTGACAGAAGGTTCTGGGCTTGCCTCAAGAAATCTACAATGTGTGACTGGCTCATTAAGGAGGCCGCTAAGTCGGTTGGCAGGAACAACGTTTATATCCTTACCAGCCCGACAAAAGATCCTGACTGCTTGGCTGGTAAGCTTGAATGGATTCAGGACAATCTCCCCGCATGGATGCACAGGAACTATGTGATGAGTGTACATAAACATCTGTGTGCAAGTCCTGGATCTCTTTTGATTGACGACTATGACTACAACGTGACAGCCTTTCTGGGGGCCGGCGGCAAAGCAATCCTTGTTCCAAGGCCATGGAACCTCCTACATGGCCTTGGAAACCCGCGTCGTTATGTCGCTAATCGCATCAAATGTTTCTTTGAGCAGGGATTTGAAAGGTGAAAACAAAAAACTGGCGTGCCTTAATTCGTGAGTTACGACTACGGTTCCCAACTGAGAGCCGTGTTGAGGTTCGCCGCTGTCCAATAAGGGAGGATGGGGAGCTCACTATAGGGGTAGATGTCTTTCGGATCTACGTCAACGTGAAACTGGATAAAACTGGTCAGGTTGACGCGCTTCTGCATGAGTGGGCGCACATCCTGACAATAGAGAAGGCAGCCTATTTACATGAGGGTGCATGGGGGGTTGCGTACGCTGCCATTTATTCGATGTGGGAAAAATGGGACGAACAAAAATAACATGAGGTGAAATGATGCTGTGGTTACTGTGGTTATTGATAGTGTTGCTTAGTCTCGCAGTGGCGATCCGTTTCTTTTTGCTGCTGGTGTCAGCCAAAAAGAACATTGACCGCTTGAATGAGATCATCATGGACGCGAAGACCGGCCAGTTCTGGTATTGGGATGATAACAACCTGGACACTGCTTTTGATGAAATTCATGACGCAGTGGACGGGCGTGATGTGGGTGAAGTTGTCACGCTGCGTCCGCTTCACGAAATGCCGAAGATTTTTGTGGTTGTTAAAAAGTCAGATCATCTTGTCTTCGACAGCATGGAAGATGCCGACGAAGCCGCAGATACTATGGAGGAAAAATAATGAGACGTAGAGACTGGATCTGTAAAACATGCGGGCTGCGGATGTACAGGACCAGCAGCAAGCTCATGGTCTGCATATGCGGCAACTCGAAAGCGCGCTTGCTGTGGGGCATCATGGACCTTTCACGGGCAACCCGTCGAGATTATAAGCGATTCACTATCGAAGGAGCCGTAGGATTCTGGGAATATGTTCCGTGGGCTCATGTAGATTGCATGGAACATGCCCCAGAATCCCCGGCCTACCTCGTAGCCAAAATGCAAGTGAACAAGCGGGGACGTTGGATGGCCAGGACATTCAGGCCAGCAAAGCCCCCGAGAGTGAAGGCGACATGAAATCAACACAGTTTACACACAAGGCCGCTGAAAAAAAATGCCCAAGTTGTGGTGAGCAGTTACTCCATGCTGGCGGCTACCTCTTCTGCGAACGAGAGCACGGCACCCGCACGCCGGAATGGCGCACATTCGGTATGCCGGAAGCAACTCGAACAGCACGTGCCGGCCGGTTCCAGATTGCCGGAGAAGAAGGTTTCTGGAAAGTATCCCCCCACATGGACAGCGAGCTCCAGCACGACGGCCTACCTCCGGGGTCGGTAGTTGCGTCAATTGTACGATACTACTCGAAAATCCCAACGGCCGTGGTATTCGTCTGCGGAAAGAAACCGCCTCGCGCCACCCAGAAAGCCCTGTAGTGGCCTCTCGCTCCGTTTACCAGTAGAAAGAGCCACGGGCGGTCCGTGGCTCTTATCGGGGCTCTGTGGACGTCTCAGCTATGGGCCTACTGATCGCCGGGCCCCAGATATGACAATTGCCATGTTGTCAACTGATCTCGACACCCCGGCGAGGGCTTCACAGAAATCGTGTCTGGCTCGTTCCTGATCGGCAAGAAGCGCCGTCCGCTCATCCTTCTGTGCCTTCAGGATGGATGGAATGGCGTATTTGAGGAGATACAGGACCGCCCCACCCAGTATAGCTAGTGCTCCATACTGAACGATGATCGGGCCGCTCAGAGCGTCGGCTGACCCCATCGCAATGACGCTGCCGAAGATGCCGCAGGCCGCTAGTCTCACAAGTAGCCCCCGCACACGGCCAAGACCGTTTCAATGGTGTACGTGCGGATCGTGTCACTGTGAGGTGAGGAAATGAAAAAAGTTGGAACGTCCGTGACGCCCCATATTTCTGCTTTGCGTGGGTCCTCATGGACATCAACAATGATGACCCGAGCTCCAGCCGCCTCAAGGAGCTCAAGGGACTGCTTTACCTCTTGGCACGGGTCGCATTGATCGTCCATGTATGCGACCACGGTATACATGGAATAATCATAAGTGTCGGGCCCCATTTGATGCGAGCAACCAGCCATGCACGCGCACAAAATGGTCACCGCAAGGAGCAAGAAACCAACAGCGAGACCAAAGTGTTCTTCTTTCATGTCTTCCTTTCTTCTTTTCTATAAAAACGACCAGCCGAGGGCTCTGGTAGGTTGCCCCGGCTGGTCAGCGAGGCCTTCTTCTTGCCCTGGGGGTGGTTATTTCGCGACGGGGCTAGGGTCTGCCGTATCGGAGTCTTCCAGCTTGACACGGATGTACGCCCGGCCCTCAGGGGTCTTCAGCTTGGCATCGAGCACTCTACCGAATGCCTCCTTGAATTCTTCGAGCACGGCGGCTTCACCCGACAAGAAAAGTCGCGCCAGGTCTGCGATCTTCTTCCCCATGCCGCTGTAGTCACCGACGCTGTAGTCGATCAGGAAGTCCGGGATCTTCCGCAGCCCAAGACCAGACAGTACGCCAGCAAGCTCGGCCGCAGCTCGGCGACGATCTTCGATCTCCGTATCCTTGCGAAACATCCAACGAACGACATAGTAGCAGGCCGCTCCGAGCACAAGGGCTCCGAGAACAACATTGATAACGAGACTGACCATAATGAACTCTCTTTCGTTACTTTCTCATTGATAGAAAAACTGAGCTTACGAACGCTTTGATCGCCTGGAGGTTGGCTTCTTGACCTTGTATCTGATGCAGTCAATCAGCATCATCACATGCAAGACGAATGCAAGAGCAAATACCCCCAGAAGACACCACAGAACGATACTGATAGCATGACTCTCCATGTGCATCCCTCCTTCGTTACAACTTCGGATAGGTTGCCTTCCACTGAACAGCGAGGCCGAGTACCATACCAACACCAGCCGCAAGTAGCAGGAATCCGACAATGAAGCCGATAGGTGGCCCACGCTCTTTGACGACCGGAGGCGGCGGGGCCGACTCGTGAACATTCCCTCCGTCCGCCGGAGGCTCCACCTCAAGCTTCGGAACCTCGAATGGCTTGGTCGGATACAGATCATCAATCCGCCTGTCTTGACGGCGATCGATGTCGTCCTGTCGCTGTCGGTACGGCAGGACACGCTGCCCCGACCCTCCCGGCGTTGGACAGCCCCTTGGCCCACACTGCACCGGGACTTGCTCCTGAATGGCCGGGGGCCAAAAGGTCTCGCGATCCTTTATGGTGCGACCTGTGTCCACCATGTCGCCATACAGCGAAGCCCAGATGTCTCGGATGCTCACGGCAAGGCCGTAGATCGGAGGGCCGTCCTTGTATTCCAGCCTCTGAGCTCGCAACAATGCTACGATGTGTTTACCATCTTCATCGAAGATTGCCGATCCACTGCGGCCCAGCGCAGGCGTTGGATCGAACGCAATCAAGCCACCCACATCATCAACAGGGTTACGTATGTGCCCCTTAAACGCCGTCGCCCACGCACTGTTTGCACAGCCAACCGAGGTAATGGTTTGTCCGATGTGTAGTTGTGTATTCAGTGGTGCTATTGGAATGACGTTCGGAAGTGACTGTCCAAAGACAGCAGCATCGATCGAAATGACCGCAATATCCCGACTAACGGAGCGCATGACAGTGCTGCCATAAAGCGGCCTTGACAAATGTCCGTCTTCCCAGAATTCCACCTTCATTCTGTCTCTGTCGGCCACATGGGCATTGGTCAGCACAAACACATTGCCGTTGCTGATCTCAAACACACAGCCGGTGCCGACGCCAGTTACTTTATCGCCTTCCACAGATGTCACACGGCAGGTGGCGCTGATGCAATCCACCATGGCGGCCGGTGCAGACGTGGCCCACAGCACGAGGGACGTGATGGCAAATACAATGACTATTGGAAGCAAAAAAACCACAGCATAATCCCAAAATGTTGGTTTCACTGGTCTCAGACTCATAGTGTCTCCTCTCTTCTTACGAAAAGAACTTGGGAACGTCCGGTTACGATTTCTTGATCGAGGCCAGACTTTTCAGAAACTTGACGATAGCAGTAACAAGACAGTTGACTTTACTCATTTTAACCTCATTGGACGGTGAAGGAGGCCGGCACGTCGCATTGTACGAACCAGCTTGTTAGGATTCCAACGACTTGCGTTGGTTGTTGGAAAAATGCCGATGCGCGACTCGGCGGCGGCACACACCTCGGAACAGAAATCTTCAGTGAGCGACTCGCCACGCAGCTTCGAGTTGAGAAGCCCCCATAGGAATCCGCCGGACTGAATTGCGCCTGCTCGATCGTACGGCGTGCCAAGCGATCCATGCAGGAACGCAGACAGCCGAAAATCCTCGTGTTGGTAAAGCCTGCGATAAAGGCTGTAGTGCCATACCCGACCATTGTAACTTTCAAGTACATCGTCCAGGAGGTGAGCCTGAACGCCACGGGACATCTCGTGACGAATTTCACACCAGTTCAATTTGTCCGAGGCCTCAAAAAGATACCTACTGCCGTGACGGTCACCAATAATTCCTACATGACTGATCCCCCATCTTGGAATGCCGCCAGTTACAATGTTGATCGCATCGCTACGCAGAGACTTGCCGCTAAAGCCGATAATGTCTCCTGGCTTGACGTAGAGATTGACTGGTTTCATCTGCTGGCACCCTGGAAAAGAAGCGTTCTCTTCAGTTTAATCAGCGTTCATTATGACAAAAATTCTACTGTACAGCCGGCTCGCCTGCCTCAGGATTGATGGCAGATTGCCATGCAGCGCCCCAGGCTTCACGCCGCCCCGCAAATTCACCGGGGTTATACCGCTGCATCGTCTTGAGCCTCGCTTTTGTCGGCTGATATGGTTCATATGTCCCCCGCATCACACGCACCACATCATTGCTTGTCAGCCCTTGTTCCCTCATAATGGTAACCACTTCTGCGGCTGGTACGCCGAGCCGCACAGCAGCATTAGCAACCTCAGTCATCTCCTTAAATGCGTCCCTGCGTGCGTTGTCGGACCGCTCATACGCAGCGATGATCGAACTCTCACTAACGCTCCCCCGATTATTGACCACGCTACGAAAGATGCTTTCTGAGTCTCGGAGGCTGCCGCTGAAGCTCCTGGAGATATAGGATAAATTCTGCCGAATGTCCATCTCTTCAATCCGTTGCCCCGTCACCACAGAAATCGCCTCGATTGCTGGGTCGCGAACCTTGCCGGTTCGCTCCACTTTACCGGCCATCCCGCGACCGATCCTCTCTGCGGAAACGGCTGCTCCGGGCAGGAATGCTCTGCCGACATGCTGTCCAATGGTCAGTCCTTTTTGAAATGTAGTGTCTTCCTTATTGTAGACATCCAGTCCGTTGGCTCCCTTGGAATTTCGCCATGCTTCGGACAGGGCCTTGATGAGAATCTCTTCGCTGATGAACGGGTCAAAGAATTCTCGGAAGCTCTCCTCGAATGCTGCTTTGATGTCGTCTTCTTTTGCGCCGGCAAAAAATGCCTTCAATGGTTTCACAATTATAGAATGCGGGTCAGCATACGACATATCAATATAGCGATTGTTCCCGGCCTTAGATTTACTAAGATGCACAACATGACTGTTCCTCTGCCACTCTGGCATGAACTTCCGCATGTCGTCTTCGTCATCTGCTGAGACTCCAGCAATAAACCTTGACATGATCGGCACGCCAATCGAAATGGTCGCAGCGGATATCATGCCAGTAAGCCTGCGATACCCAATCTTCTGTACCTCTGGATTGTCCGATGTCATTTCCTTACGGGTCAGCTCCATGGTGTTGAACGATGTGCGAATTATCTCGGCTGGAAAGCTGACGAACGATCCAGTCAGTATATTCTTACGCATTAAGCCAACGAACTCAGACGTCTTAGAGTATGTCGGGTATACATCAGTCACTATGTCGGCGGCTGCCTGTTCAAGTTCCGCCTGAGGCATGTCCGGGTATGCCTTGTGGTACGCCTTCATCTCGCGGTTCCAGCCGAAAAGCTTCCACACTGAGTCGCCAGCCTGATAGATACTGACTGCTTGTTTCCCAGCCACCCTAAATGCTGCGAGTGTTTTTCCGCGCCTCTGCGCGTCCGCCCCTGCGATGTCTGCGTCTGCACCAAATAGCCCAGCGTCTTTCAGCGTTGCCTTTAACTCACCAACAATAACATCGTGCCCAATCACGCCGGCCTCGGCAGTCCGGGACATATATGCCCTGAACTCCTTTTCATTCATAGCAAGGAGATTATTGACAAATTGTGGCAAAACCCTATTAGAAAGACGCTTCGCCCAGTCTGGCGTGATATCTTTCCCGGTCGCCTTCACCGCCTTCCAAAAGTCTTTTGCCTGGCCGAGGTAATCTCCGGTGAGGTCTATGTGCCCGTTCTTGATTGCGATCAGGGGGTTGGCTATGAAGTTCCTAACGATCGCCTGCGGCGAATAGACGGTCTTAGATGTCTTGACCAGCGCGTTTAATCTGTAGTACGCCCGCAGGATCGGCCCGATTTTCTTTGGGTCGGTTGCCCGCATGAACGCATCTGCAATCTCAGGCGTCGTGTAGAGTCCACTGAGTGGCTCCATTGACGCGGTGCCTTCCTTAGCAATCTTAGTCTTCATCTCACCGAACTCATTGACCGTCGGCACCTCGCTGAAGAATCCACCAGCCAAGCCGGCCTCGCGAACTTCCGTCAGGAATTTGTGGTTGGCGATCAGGCTACCAATCTTCGCCATGCTCTGTGTGTAATTCACAAGTGGATCACGATTCTCGCCTAACAAGTCCAGGATCTCTTCCGGTATCTCAAGATTTCTTTTCCTGAGGATGCCGAGATCCTTAGCACCGAGCGACGCCCTGCGTATGAGGGCAAGCGGAGTCTGTGCCGCCTTGCCCTCATAAAGGATTGCCGCAATAAGCCCATGCACTTCAGCCTCAGTCTTGCCTGGATACTCTGCCCGTATCAGGGCAATCGCCCGGTTCATCACTTTCTCTGGAACCTTGCTTGGCCACTTCGGATCAGAAAATGCCCTGAACGTTCTGGTCAGATAGACTCCAGTATTCCTCGCGACAATCGCCGCCAGCGCACCCTGGACGGCCCCGGATCGAATGAGCTCACGAGAGCTGGCATCTATTCCAGATCGCATAGCAGCCACTGAGTCCTGCATGGAATCAGGAAGCGTGCTGATGTCAGACCTGCCACCAAGCACATCGCTGATTTCTTCGGTGTGTACGGCTGACGGATTCTTGGTTCCATAAGTCTCTTTTGCTGCGGTCTTGTAGTCGCTTTGAGCTTCACTGATCTGCCTCGAAAGCTTTGCCTGCTGTCCCTCCTTCCGTAGTTTCACTGTCTGGACGACTTCTGGGAGCAGTCCACCTGTGGCAAAACCTCGCTTGAGCAGCGTCTTTGTCCCTCGCCATGCCTTCGCGAACGTCTCGACCGGGACTGAGATGCTCCCATTCTCGTCCTTGACTAGACCTTTCGCCTCGCCAATCGGCTGCTTAGCCGCGGAGACCTGCTTGGTAAGATTCCTCTGGGCCGACTCTTGAGGGGGTACTGGCGAGGCGGCCACCATGGCCTCGAACGACTGGCTCTCAGTCTCACCAGGCGGCACTGGAGGGGCCCCCAAGCCGCCTTCTGGGGCCACCGGAGGCTGGACCGGCTGCTCGCCGGGTTCTGCCTGCGGAGTCGCCTGAGCGGCTTCCTGGGGGGGCCTGGGGTCCTGTGTGAGCTCCTCGACAGCTCCAGGCTGTACCTGCTGTTCTATTGCTGCCGCCTCGGCCGCTCTAATCTCTGCGGAAGCCCCTTTTGCGGCCTCTAAACGATCGGCCTGACTGCGACCCTCGTTCTCTGGAAGGTCTAGTTTTCGCCACTGCTTACGAGATATGGGCACACCGGACTCAGCAGACTCGACAAGGGCAGTCTTCGCTCTGTCTTTCTTGCCAACCTTCCCTTCTTTGTGTGCTGCTGCCAGGCTAGGCACACTGGCTGCGCCCATGGCAAGGACGGTCTGAGCAACGGTATCAAGGACTGTCTGCTGGATGTTCTCGGCACTCATTGCGTTCGGATCAACGCCTGAAAACGCAGACTCAAAATTATGCGCAAGCTCTGTTACTAACTCCTCAGGAAGTTCCGTCGCAAGATTCAGTCCAGCTCGCTTAAAGCCTTCTCTCAAGCCAGCGGAAGCAGCCTGTTTTCCACCAAGTATCTTTTCAAAGCCACCCAACCCCAACTTCTGCATGACAAGCGCTGGCACGGCTTCGATCGTAGCCTGCTTCAGGACATACTCAGCAAGCTTCTTGCCCTTGAGCCCAGCATCTTTCCCTTCAGTCCAAGCTCGATTGCCTTCTTGTGCAGAGAATGATCCGATAATACCGTATGGACCCGTGAACATGCCTGCCGCTCCGGCAGTTCCAATCGACACGCCGGCACCCCTTGCGGCTCGTTGCAGCCAGTCTGGGATCGGCCCGCCTTTTTCCCTTTCTTCCTGAACTTGCCCGGCAGCAGTTGCCAGCCGATTCAGTTGATCTGCTCGCTCACCTTGACCGAGTAGCCTGGCAACCGGCGAGGCAATGTTTGCCCCCATCTGGATAGCCATGGACCTAAACCCTGGAAGATTCGACTTACTAGACTTCTCCCATTCTGAAGCTAATGCCGCTTCTCTCTTGGCGGCCAGCAAGAAGTGCTCCCTCTGCTCCTCAGTAAGTGCAGGCTGTTCTGGTTCCACAATCCTGCCGCCTTGCCAGGACCCAGGCCCACTTGGCGCTACTCTTACGGGCTCACCATCCTGCCAGGACCCTGTGCCAGCTACGATCTCGCCGTCTCTCCAGCCCATTACTTTTCCTTTTAGAACTGCGGAATATTCATCGGTATCGGTTGCTGCGGAAGTAAGCCAGGCTTACGTCGTCGCTGTCCATCAGGACCAATGTACTCGTCACCTGGATTGAGGCTCTCATAAATCACGTCCGCATTCTCGGCCGTCATCTGTGGAGCCTGTAAAGTCTGGGGAGCTTCACCATGCCCTACGGCGTCAAAAGCATCCAGTTTAGCCATGATTTCCTGGGCCTCGCCTGACGTTCGCTTGCGCTTTTCTTCAATCCCGCCTATCGTCTCCGTTACTTCGCCGGTCAAGAGTTCCATGTAACTGTCCCGTCGGCTGGATTGCAATTCAGCCTGCTTGTCCTCGACCTTTTGTGCTCGCTCAGCTTTCAGTTCTAGCTCCTGATACGCACGGCTTTGTTTGTATTGCAAGATGAGCTTCGGCACTCCATCCGGCCCCGTTGTCATGGTATTACCATCTTCATCCTGCCAGGTCTCCCCGTTCCCGGGAGCTTTCCTGGGGTCACCCTTCCACCTGTTCCGATCAGCCGGCATTGCATCCTGGGTTATTCCCATCAGTTGACGAGTCAACTCCCGTTCTCCATCTGCTTTCTCGTCTGGGGTGAAATCTTCGCTAGTGCGAAGTGTCTGTCTTGCCTGATTGATCCTGGCAATTCTCTGCTTCGACTTCTGAGAATACTCATAATCGAAGTTCTCGGCCTCAAGCCTTGCTGCTTCCTGCTTTTCCCTGACCGTGTTCTCGAACTCTTGCTCACGAACCTGCTCATCTAGCCCGAATTTCACGGCTGTCTTTGCAGTCGCCTGGTCGGCCGCCTGCTGGTCTCGCTTAGCCTGGGCCTGGATCTCCTCCGTCTTCATGGCCCGGGCACTATTAAGCTTCTGGATAGCCAGCGCCCTTTCGTCGTATCCGGCCCCGCCTCCGCCGCCTCCGCCTCCGCCACCGACAGGGCCGGGGCGTGCTGCACCGGCGAGCTGCAATAAAGCCTGAAGCGTCTGTTGCTGGCGGTTGGCTTCGCCTTGACCAGCCTGGGCAAGGATTTGTCCGGCCGTATCGCTGCCACTTCCACCGCGTTCTATTCTGATTGCCATTAAACGCTCCTGATGTTTCCAAATGCCTTCAGCATCGCCGCGACCTGCGGGGTCATTTTCCCAGATGCAGCTCCTGCCAGTGTCGACTGAAGCGAACCAAGATCAGGGAACCTGTCCTCCCTGGCTCCAATGATTCCAAGTTTCGTCTGTTGCATCTCATCAGCCGTTCGATTGAGGGCCGATTGTCTTTCTCGCTCAACTCCAAGCTGCATAGTCGGCGCAACAGTTGTATTTGACATGCCGAGCCCGGCAAGTCGCTGCGCGATATCAGAACCCTGTCGACCGAAAGCGCTCGACACGTCGGCCATCCTTTGGCCGGTTGTCGCATCGGCGATGCCCAGTTGCTGCTGGTAGCGGGCTTCGTTCACGTCTTTAGCCTCGCCGTAGGCACGGTTATAGTTATCGATCATCTGCTGCATACTATCACCAACCCCGGCCGCCGCACCGACGTTTGCTGCTCGATCCTGAGTAGCCCACTGCAACTGTCGCTTTGCGGCTGTCGTGCCGACCTTTGCAACTTCGATTGAAGCCAGAGTAGCAGCAGTGTTCGCTGCTGTCTGCGCCTGACGGCCTGCAATGCCTTTACCCTGCGTCCGAAACGCCGCTCTCAGCCCTATACTCATGTTTCTGCTCCTTATTGTTCGGTCGTTATTCCGGTATCTACACAGTATGGAAAAAGTTCATTGAGCTTTTTCCGTCGTTCTTCACATCCACAATCAACATTGAGCGCTGCCGCTACGATACTGACAACATTAGCAATGCCTATTGCAGTTGTTATCTTTCGCACAGTATCACCGAGCCCACGAGATCGGACTGTAACCGTGACCATTGGCGCTTTTCTCCGCGGCATTAGTATCCATCCGGGAATATCTGGTCAATATAATATCCCCACGTCTTGAAGAAACTACTTCCGGTGCTCAACGGTTCGTCCTCTTCAGGCAATGTGCTTGAAACCTCCTGAACCTCTGTGTCCCCAGGCTCCATGAAGGGTGGACCCTGTGCTAAATTCGTGCATGGGGAGGGTGGAAGAACACCCCGGCACACATCGGTGTTGCCATAAACGGTAGGGCGATCTTCGGGGTTACATAAATCATTTTGTTCAAGAGTCCAGCTCCAATGATCCCGCTCCTCCCAGACGATACAAGCCCCATCCGCAGCACGCTCTAAATGGCATGTCAAGATTGACCACGTCGTAATTTCCGACCAATGGATTGTACCAAAGATCGGCTTAGTATTAGTGGGATCTTCCTCGATACCCGGTCTCTCTTGCAAGAACTGCATCAGCCACCAATGGTCGTCTCCGTCGCCACTGCCAGTCTGTGGCGTACCAGTCCATCCACCATCATAGCCGCCCAACGGAGGATGCGCAAAGCCATACTTGTCAATAACACCGACGGTCGCCCCCTCAAAATTCAAACGGGGATACCGTGTCCACATCCAAAATCTAGGAGTGTCGCATCCATCCGTAATTTTCTTGTTTATATAAGGCGGCCATCCACCTGGACCAGAGTCTGTATTTTCTTCAAATACACGCATGCCATCCGTAACATAATCCATGCAATCGTTTGCCATTTCTGGAGCTACGGGTCTAGTCGGTTGCTGATATTCCCGATCAACCTCACACGTTGAACCTACCGTCACCGTGACCACCGCCTGAGCGAGAACACGCTGTCCATCGAATGGGGAGCTGTTTGCCGACAGCGTAAACGTTCGGCCGTTATCGGTCGCACTTGCGTCAACCGAAAATATGGGGTCGGCTCCCCAGAAACTATCGCCGACATCGGCGTAATCCAGGCTAACCTCCTGGCTGAACGTACCCTCACTTTGCCTCAAGTCTAAGGTTTCATTGGTGTCGTCCCACTTGGCACTCCATACAATCTGAGAAGATGGCTCAGCGGTGACATAGCTTCCTTGGTCAGTAAGCACTGACAACGTGGCAACCACATCAGTCGGGTTTATTACTGCCGTGGCATCAAGGCTCAGAGAAAGATCCGGCTCATACCCCGGAGGCCACGGTCCCGTATATGGCCAGGTCAGATTCCAGCCCGGCGGCAAGTCAGCCGGCGTCTCTTCTGCTGGTGTTGCTGTGTATGCTCCGCCCATTATTATGCGTACCCCGTAACGAGGCCGTTTTTGACAGAAAGGGTTCCGCCACCGTCCAGCGCATATTCCGAAGTCGCGCCTGCGGTGCCGTCCGATGACTTGTAGCCACCCGCTTTGACGATGCTCGTAAAGTCAACATCCCCGCCATCTTTGAAATCAACTTCGAGCGACGCCCCGTCAAACAGTTGTAAGATACTCCCGGTCCCAGTCTGGTAAATACGAGCAGCGTCTTTAGAGCATCCAGCATATGCTTGATGAATCCGAACAACTTCATCATCTACACTTGGGTCTGATATATTTCGGTAGAAGTATCCACAGAATGATTCGTGACTCTCCCCGTATATACCTCTTCCGGATATGCTATGTCCATAGACCGCATCTCCAGAAGTACTAATTCCGTAAAGGCCCTTGCCCGCGTCACTTGTTCCTGATGCGCCGGTTCCGGCACCAGTATTGACACTTCCTAGCCCATCACAAGTGAACACCCCAGTCACATCGACATCACCAAAGAAGTTAGTCTCCTTTGTTCCATCATCCACTGACCACACTACGGCATCCGCCCCGCCTCCATCCGAGTCTGAGGTCCAAAACTCAAAAATTGTGCCACCAGAATTGTACACGAACCAATAATCAGGCTCATCACCGAATTCAAAAGCAACGTCGTCTCCAGGGTTTCCTCCAGCAACTATGCCAGTAATCGTTCCTGTTACGTCTAGGTCTCCGGTTATTTCCACGTCCCCAACAAGATCAACGTCTCCAGCGTCCTTGAAGTCGGCCACAAGTGCCGCGCCATCGTATAGCTGCAATATACTTCCGGTTCCAGTTTGATAGATTCTGGCAGCGTCTTTAGAGCATCCAGCATGTGCTTGATGAATTCTTACGACTTCATCATTCACTGTCGGGTCTGACACATTCCGATAAAAGTAACCGCACCAGGAAGAGGTACTCTCGCCATATATGCCCCACCCGGAGGTACTGGCCCCATGTATGGCAGTGCCGGAGGTACTAATGCCATGAAGACCCTTGCCTGAGTCGCTAGTCCCTGACGCCCCAGTTCCGGCACCAGTATTGACACTTCCTAGCCCATCACAAGTGATTACACCAGTCACATCGACGTCTCCGCCATCTTTGAAGTCCGCAACCAGCACTGCACCATCGTAAAGCCGTAAAATCGAACCACTGCCGTCCTGTTGAATGACAAGTGCATGATTCGTATCTGAAGCATGGTCTTGTTTTATCCTGACAACTTCAACTGGGTTAGATGGAGTTGCTGTATTTCTGGTGAAGAAACCCGAATAGCTATTGGTGCTAACCCCATACATAGCGATGCCGCCCGGGGAAGATCCATACACACCAAAACCACCACCGAGCCCCCTGACACCAGCATCATTGGAGCTCTCCCCCCTAACACCGTATTTATCTGTACTTACGCCATTGACACCATGCCCGCGCGTACTTGTTCCATAGACCCCACTGGAATTCTTGCTGAATCCATACACTCCGTTATCACTGATGCTCTCTCCGCGAACACCAGAAGCAGTCGTGCTCTCCCCAAAGACAGCTATAGAGCTCAAGCTGATTCCATAAATAGGCTGTGCGTCCATTCCCAAGAGATCAAACCGCCCGGTTTTGCTATTTTCTGTCGTCCAAGATGACCCGTCTGCCGAATAGGCCCATGTTGCCGTTCCGGAACTGGATCGGCGTATAAAAACTGTCCCTCCATCCGGCGGAATGGATTGCTTCAACACTATCCAATAATCAGAGCCAGATGATAATGTCACGCCGGAAGAGACGCCAAAGTACAGTACCGTATAACCTGTGCCTATCGAACCGTACGCAACAACAGTCCCAAGGGACCCAATCTGTGCGCCAGGCTTACCGGCAACATCGGTGTACAGATAACCTGTCATCAATGACGACAGGTTGGTGATTGTACCAGTTTTCTTAAGTTGCACCCTAAAGCTACGGAGAGCGTGATTGCCAGAAGCCGTAAACTTCATTGCCTCCCAAAGATTATCGTATGTCTCGTCTGAGCCGGATGACGTCCCGGCCTGAATCACCGTCGCAACCGACGTAGAGGTGACTCCAGGTGTCGCCTCCTGGTTGGTAGTTGCAGTGATGTCTGCTCCGGCAGTGCCGGTAATCAAGCCAGAAAACGTACCAGCACTGGCAGCAATGTCCCCAGTGAAATCAACATCATCCGTCCCGTCCTGGACAGCCATGACGAGACCATCGGCTCCGCCGCCATTCACGTTAGTGGACCAGAACTCGTACGCAGTACCGGATGAGTTGTACAAGAACCAGTAATCCACAGACGTTCCGATATCAAACGTGACGTCATCGAGTATCGCCGGACCGATGAGCGAGTGATCGTAGGTCGTCTCGTGATTCGCTGCGAGCCACGTGGCAGCACGACCGTCCGTATGATACGAAGTGTGATCGTCGTCGCCCAGACCCAGGAACGCACCATGATCCAGAGCTGCATTGAAGTCCGAGAACGCGGTTTTATTATTATGAGTGCCAGTTGCATCATAAAACGCAATTGTATCAGCAGCAACAATTGTATCCGCATCCAAGCCGTTGATGTCTAAGTCGAACGTCCTGTTTGCTGCAAGCGTGCCGCCACCAGTCAGTCCACTCCCTGCTGAGAACGTAACGGTAGTGTGATCTACGTGGTCATTGGAGTCATATCCAGACAGACTGTTGTGTACAATCTCTCCATCGTTAGTCGTTAAGGTAACGAAGTTTCCCCCATCAGCAAACGAGATCCCGGTGCTCGTACGCAAAGCACCATCATTGAATGCAGCACCGAGATAATCCCCTGTCGCACCAACGTCAACCTTCACCTTGCCATCATTTGCAATTGGGACATATAACCCTGCATGATCGCCCCATCCGTAGGCAGTGTCATAATTTGCGTGGTTATACGTTGTTTCGTGATTTGCCGCAAGCCATGTTGCCGCTCTGGCATCATTGTGATACTGGGCGTGATCGTCATCGTTTAACCCAACAAGGTTTCCATGGTCACCAACTACGGCCCCGACTCCAGGCTCGTCCACTACATTCCTGTAATCATTCACCTCAATGAGGCTGTAGTATGGCGAGCCGGCCTGCCGCTGCACAATGACGCGGGCAATGACTTTCGACTCTTCAACCGGCAAATTGCCAAATTCCATGTCGGCGATGCTATTCCCGTCCCTTGTCGCATTTAGTGTGGCACCATCTTCCTGCCCAGGGACGAGGTATACCGGATAATTCTGATTGGTCGATGCGATGATCCAGTAAACAAAATACCTATTTACACCGACATCCTCAAGGTCCCACACCCCACCGGTTGCATAGTTTACTTGTGGAACATTTGCAGTAAGTATCACAGGGACCGAGCTTGCGGCGTCGACACGCCAGTTACCGGCAGCACCATCCCTGTACAATATCGGACAGGTCAAAGGGGTAAGCGTCTGATCCCATCTACCAGAGCCGAGATCATCGGTAATATTACACTCGATATCCTCGTCGAATATCCTCCCTATACCGACATCAAGTTCATCCCCGTTAATCGCAACACCAAGACCGTTGGCCCATCGCGTTCCAAACGATTCGTGTAGATACTCATGTAACGGATCTGAAAGAATCCATGAGTGGAGCTCAGAAGACATCCCAACGACCGCACCATTGACCGCATCCCAATAAAACTCCGAAACAAATACTGCTGTGTCGTCAAAATTCCAGTCAGTCTGTGAAGCCTCCATCGTGCCGCCGGACGTTATGGAAATATGCCACATTCCCTCCGTGTCATCGAACACGACACTCAGTGGAGCAGCGAATGTCTCTCTTACACCAGCAATCCAATACTCACCGGTTCCGGAGTGTGTCAGCGAGAATGTTCGTGAGGGGGTGTCTATAGCAAGGGTATAGGCTTCATCGGCAGCGGTTCCAGGGGCCCACCCGGTTTTCAGATGCGAGTATTGCGGGTGGTCATTGTCCCCAAGCCCCGCAATGTCTCCATGATCGCCAACATCGAACCTTGCGTTTCCGGTATCCCAATACAGTATCTCGCCGTCAGCAGCCACATCGGCGTACCCATCCATGTAGCCGGTAAGTGTGCAATTTGCGAACGATGCATTGCCAGTCGAAGTGATATTCTGGTCGTCAAGATCAACGCTTGAGTGTGCATTGACATAAGGGACATACGTTTCAGCAACCAAGACAATGAACGCTGCAAGGCCACTAGCAGCCTCGTCCTCACCCTGATTAAGTAACTGGATCGCTCTCCGCACCTCTTCGGGACTATTGGGATTTGGCGGGCGACGCATTAAGCCTGCCTCCGTCGGCCGGTGGGCTTTACTGTGGCTATAATCTGCTCGATGCTCCAGCTTCGTGCAGTTTCGCCAGTCAGCTTAATCATCATCGCCTGCCCCCGGCAACCAGGACGAACGCTGGCATTGAGGCCAGCAACAAAGGTCCCCGTGTCAGAAGCTGAAGCAGTTTCTGTTCCCTCAAATGTTTGTGCTGGATATGTCGTCCATGTTACATCGCCGCTTCCAATGGCAATCTCTCCAGACATGGTCAGAATCGATCCAGTATTACCGTCTTTCCCCAACGCAATCGGCCCAATCTCCGCATACGTCAAGAAGGCCGTCCCAGTATCTGACTCAGCTAGTTCACTCATTCGGCGAAGCGTCCCGTCACGACCACCGAGGATGACACCAGAATCTTCGATTACAATACCCTGAACAGCACAAGTCGCAGTCGGTTCATAGTCTGAATCAAGCGACACAGGCCAGAACGTCTTGCGATCCCAGTCAAGCCACCAATGGGTTCGTGCGTTGTATGAATCGGGAGTAAGGTAGATATGAACACCCCGCCCCTGAATGTCATATTCCAGGGACGCCGTGACTAGATTCGGATCAAGATTCAGGAACTCACGAGGCAACGTTTCTCTTGACAATGACTTCGGATATGTGCTGCCGCCGGGCGCCAGTACATAGATACCATCCAGGGACAGAAAAACTAGCTCTCCGGCTGGATTAAGGCACCATGCGGACTGCCCAATAATCCCGACCGCCTGGCTAAGCGAGTCGAGCTGGCCGCCGAAGGCCGGGTCACCGCGAAGCCGCCAGATTTCGCTTCGGCATGCCATGATGAGATAATCGTCGCTGTGCGGGATGAGGGCGGTGATAGCCGTTCCAGGTACTCCAGCTTCGCTACTAGTTCCGGCGACAGCGCGTTGCGAGTCTTCTTGCGAGTAGTCCCAATCAAGTGAGTCTCCTTGTCGGCTCATGTACCAAACGTGTGGGGCGATCTCGGCCCCGGCCATAACAATTCGATCGAGATAGCGGCATATCAGCGGATTCCCGGTCGGAACCTGCCCGGTCGTCGCAGCCATGATCGTGATCGTGTTCAGCAGCGGGTCGTAAATCTTTGGGGCTCGCTCGATCCGGTAAGCGCAAGTTCCGTCTCCAGGCGCGCTGTCGAGGGTGACGCCGTTTGTGGCGTGGACCGACACGATCCCGTAGGTTCCGGCAACTGTCGCTCCGGTGGGGTTTGAGATGACGCATACGTCACTGTCGGGGTCGATACCAAGGGTTGACCAGTCATTCGCTCCTCCGTCATCTAATACCGAACCTGACACTGCCCCATCAGTCCCTGAGTCGCGCGTGTCGCCGTAGTCCGCAATGTAAAGCTTCTGTCCGCTCTGCGTCGATGTAAGCGGAACATCGCTGCGGACCGTCAGGTCAGATGTAATAACAGTCATCCGGCCATATGCAGTCTCTCGCCACAGGTCACCTCCGGCCGAGGCAACGAGCATTGATCGAAGCGCATCAACAGAACCCGTCGAATAATACTGCACACGGAACGTGTTCGCCAAACAAATCCCCGACTCCGTAGTACATTCCATGCCAAAGCCAACTCGTACACCACCGTGCGCACCAACAACGCCCGTGAGTATCTGGGTACCATTCCAGTAAACCGTCACAGTAGTGCTTGAGATCGTAGCCGTCAGCCACCCAGGCTGGACAGCAATCGTACCGGAGTCGGTATCAATCACTGAGGGCGTGGTACTTACAAGCGACGTAAGGGACGCAGTATAAGCTCCTGTACTGCCTGTCTGCACCAACTCGATAACCACGCCATCGGTCTCCGCGTCCGGGCTACTATCATCCAGCCGGAAATAGAGCCGATAGTCCCCGTGCCACTCGCCGTTCCAAGGCGTCAAGAAGATTTCCACCACATAAGGCTGAGACGTGTCGATCGGCAAGGCGTCGAGCACAACCTCACCCTCGCTGACAGACGTATCAACACTCGCCAGTGCCGTTGGTAGAATACTGGGAACATCATCCGCCCAGCTGGCCTGTGTCCACGCAGCGACAAGCGTTGTCCCGTCGAACGTATCCGACCAAGATGTGAAGCCGTCACCAAGCGCAAGAATCATGGGGTCCAACAACCGAACGGCCGCTCCCAGACTGTCGAGGTGCGACTCGATCAAACCTGGGCGCGAGCCCCCTCGCTCCCTTCCCTGAAGATTGCCTTTCGGCCGCACATTCGATAGGTTGCGAGAGGTGTAGGGCGGTTGCTGCCGATGTGCCCCCCTGCGGTTCAGTCCACCGAGGGGGAACTTAATGTCGATCAGCTTATGTTTCCTGGCCATCCCTATGCATCCGAGTCAGCCGGCGGATCTATTTCAGAGCTAAGAAAAAACGGCTCCAGCTTCCCGAGGTCCTGAACAGACAGCGACTCGTCCTTCTCATCGACAGCATTCACGACTTCCGAGAATTCGACAGAAGACACGGCGAGATCAGACTCGACCGCCAGCACTGCGTTGAATTTCTCAACATAATACTCAAACTCTGGCGTTCCGGACTCAAGCCGAACTTCTTCACCGTCTTCTGTGCCGGCAGCCTCGTGGATGAGTGCAACCCGCTGCTTTTCGATAACGGCATACTCATCAGTGACGAGCTTCGTGTACTTGAGGATCTTGTAAGCAATCGCTGCATTCATGTTGATTGCTGACAACTTTTGCCACGACTCTAAACTCTGAAAAATCTGTCCAAGGATCATCTCTCTTCTCCTTTGCCTAAAAAACGAAAACCCGGCGACAGGAGTGCCGCCGGGAAAGAACTCAGTCGATTACGAGGTTGCACTAGCCCAGTATTTTATCCACTTCTGGGAACCGCCAACCAAGATTGGGATTGAACCTTCGCCGTCACCATCGTCTACGCTACCTACTGTCAGGCCGGTTCCGGCTGTCGGAACAGCAAACGCATTGGTTGGGCATTCGGCACCAGAGATATTCCCGTATCGAATACCAGTGGTCATTGTTCCTTCGGCCCGCAACTCGACGCCGTTTGCGATTGTCGCCCCGGACTCAACACGAACAAATACACCGCTTGCGTTGGCCGGCGTGCCGGCACCACGCATTGTCATGTTGATCCCATGCCAATACGGGCTGGTCAATGAGCCTGCTCCACCGTCTAGAACCAAACCAAGAACCGCAACCTCCCCGCTAATGGTATTGGTGCCTGCTCCGACGTTGATCTCGCCCTGCATGACATAGACATCTTTGCAGTCTTTGTCGACAGTGATCCACCAGTCAGCACATTTCAGCCGCAGGTTCGCCATGTCGTTTGTGTCATGGTAGAGGCCCTGCTGGATGAGGTTGATTGTACTGGTGGAGGCCGGATTGGTTCCAGCGAGATTGTAGTTCATCTGCACTGGCTCGAAGTTCTCTGCGCCAGCGCCCCCAGCAAACGTAACCAGCAGTTCGGCGGCGGACCTGCCGCCAATCATCAGGGCATGGTTTGTCCTGCCGGTGTTCGGCGTCATTGTTCCAGTAAAACTGATGCCAGTTGTACAAGTACCGATAGCAATACCAATGGCGCTTGCGCTATCTTCAATCTGGATTCCCGTCGCCCATGGATAACAGCCTGAGCTTTTCTTGAGACGAATTCCGGCCAGTGTACCACTGATAGTTGCCGCATCGTCAACGCTGCAATCAACGACAATACCGTTCAGGTGTCCGGTCGAGAGATCAAGGGTCGACGGCGCGATAACGGCAAAACTGCCGGCTGCGGTCGTGGTGGTTCCGGTTCCGGCGATTTCAGTGGTTCCAGAAATCTCCACCCATCCCATTACGCCTGCGTGATTGCCATCAGCCATATCGGCTTTGACTCGCAATTTTCCAAACATACCGATCTTGGCAGTGTTTGAAGTCTGGGCGACTTCGATTGCATAGCGAGCATAGATGCCAGCAGACGAACCTGTAGCACCTGCTACAATGTCAGCGTTTGCTTCACACTGCACGTCCACCGCGAACGGATACGCAGTTGTCAGGTCAATGCCAGTGTCCTGTACGCCCATGCGGAAGACACCAGAGGTCGCGATGTCGATAGCATAATTTGCAGCACCGGTGATTGCAAGACCAGCTGTTGTGTTCAGTATCGAAATACCGACAGGCCAGTCAGCAGCACCAGCCGCCTTGTCAATCAAGATGCCAGCCACAGTGCCGGTAGCCGTGAGCGTACCAGAACCCGTTGTCTCCACATGGAGACCGGCAATTTCACCGCCGCTTGCGGCCGTCAAAGCAGTGCCAATCTCAAGACTCGCCGACAAGCAAGAAAGTGTCGCCCCGCTGCTTGCAATCGACGTGCCGGCTACTTCGATGTAGCCCTGAACCGGAGCAAAGATTCCCGTCGCGACATCAACAAGATCAAGCAGCTTCAATTGACCGCGACTTGAAATGACCGTAACGGCCGGGGTGTCCACTGTCAGAAGAATCCTAGAAAGCAGCCCACGATACGTAGCGCCGCCGTCAAGGGCAGCACCAGCATCATCGTACAGCAGAGTGAACGGCCTGGTATTGGTCGCACTGAGAGTGACACCGCCGCTGGCTGTACTCTGATACGTTCCGGTTTCCAGAAGCCTGGTAGGGTACGCATCAGCCACATCACCAAGGTCACCCAGGGTGATAGACTCAAGCGGCTCGACGGCGTTAAACAAGCATGATGTGACAGAGCCCTCGTTCACATAGAGCGAGGTCCCAACCCCCCCATCAGTTTTCTGAAAGATACACCCGGTCTCATAACCAGGATCACCGTCTGTCGGCACGGTAACACCAGACAAAGACAGCAACCCATCAATGGTCACACTAGGCGGCTTGATCCTCAGTACGTCAGCAGTTCGTTG
>Ga0114923_10000188_pt1 | contig 49560 bp, 49 predicted proteins | sample SumtaG_FD_89578 | JGI IMG/M metagenome (GOLD analysis project Ga0114923, IMG submission 89578) | Deep subsurface microbial communities from Indian Ocean to uncover new lineages of life (NeLLi) - Sumatra_00157 metaG | ecosystem: Environmental > Aquatic > Marine > Oceanic > Sediment | place: near... | reverse complement strand
TCTTCAATGATGACACTGGAATTGGTTATATGGGCTGGAACACCTGGAACCCAGTGTTTGATCCTGCAGAGCCTAACGTGAATTGTGGTCCTTTTGTCTTTAGTGACTTTGAGGCTGGTGAGTACTACGAGCTTACCTGGAACCCACTGTTCCACTATGCTCCAGATAGGACAGTAACCACAACCACAACAACTACAACAACTACCACTACTACTACTACTACTACTACTGCAGCAACCTTCGATGCTACTCTAGCAATCGTTGCTGGTGCAGTTGGTGCAGCTGTTGTAATTCTCGTGGGTGGCTTTGTTCTACTCAGGCAGAAGTAGTCTAATACTGTTTTAGGGGACAATAGTCCCCTTCCCTTCTTTTTTTGATATCTTTCATACAAAACCTGTAATTTTGTAAACTCAATTAGATATTGCGCGAAAGAGAGCCTCTTTAATACTAAAATTATCACAAACATTGAGGTCCCCAATAGATGAAAATTGATAGGACGAGATTGAGTTTAATAGCAATTTCTGCATTGCCTTTTGCTATCGGTGCATTGCTTGCGGGGATGTTAATGGATTCAGCTTTGATTGGTGAGGTCTTAGCTGGCAACAGTCGTGTTTTTACAATCGAGCAGATTCTTCTTCAAATTGGTATATCCACAGGTCTTGGGTCTCTTATTGTATTCTCATTGTTCTATGTCATTGAGAAAAGAGGAGCTGGAGCAAAAAGAACGATTGTTGCTCTTGTAGTTTCACCTATTCTAACGGCTTCATTCTTTATATTAGCTCAGGGGTTACTTTTGATTCTCTTCAAAGGTTCAACTCCCTCTATATTACCAAGCCTGGTGTCGTTTGCATCAATAGGAATCCTGTTGATGTCCTTCATCTTCATCATTATGGACTCAGTTCCACCCGTCATGAAGAATCTCTTCGTGGTGTTCTACGGAAGTGTATTCGGAACGTTTCTTGGTGTAATATTCATTACAGCAAGTATGTTTGTCTTGGTAATATCGGTCGTTTTTGAGGACTATTTCCTGACAAAACATGCACCAGCAGCAAAAGATGCTATGATGGTTGACACACCAGGAGAGGATCCATTTGATTATGCAAGAATTCAATCCAAAGGTGCAGCTGTTGGAGTTGGTGACTATCTCGCCTTTTCCCTGATATCCGCTCATTCGCTCTTGTTCTTCCCAATTCACGTGTGGGCTATGTCAGTCATGTTGGCCTTCATCGGGATAGTAATCAATGCAACAATTGTTGCAAAAGAAAATGAAGTACTACCAGGTATTCCACTTCCTGCTATTCTCGCTTTGATTCCATGGGCGATTCATCTTTTTGTCATGGGAATGTTGGGTGCATAGCTGCGTGGAGCGTAAGTCAAATATAAACAATACAATATAATTTGAGATGTGATATAGAATGATTGCAAGTGAACGTACACAAAATGTGATTATAGTAACCGTCATCATGGTTGCAATTGTAAGCTCTGGGCTTCTAGTAAGTAATGCCACATACTATGGTGGAAGTTATTCACTTGCTGGAACATTGAATGTGACATTACTTGAAGTTGCGGTTGGTAATATCGACCACACGAATGAATCTATCCATCCCAGTATTAGACTAACTTTCAATCTTGCTACATCATCACAAATGGAGGGGAACGTTAGAATTATCTTTATGGGTGCAACAGTTTGGCTAAATGAGGACTTACTCTCTTACACGAGCTTTTCATATATCCCTCCAATTGCACAACAGAACCTGTATCCAGATTTTGATAATGATTATATAATGAGTAACACAGCAACCTCTGTCAGTGATAGACAAGCTATTCTAGATGCTGATACATCTGATAATTGGAACTGGGAGGTTGAATTTAGATACGCCTTCATTGTCTTTGATGAACTTGGAACAAGAACTTCCCGTAGGATTAGCTTCAACACAACAATGACTACATTTCTATGACCTAGGTCCAATCATACATTCAGTCGGTGCTTGAGTTCGTGTATTTTCTCAACACTGATTGGATTCACGTCACGAAGTTCTGCGAGATCTACAGAAACCATATCTAGAAAGTGTGTCAACAAAAGCATCTCTTCTAATTTCGTGTTTCCATTTGCTTTTAGATTCAAAGGACTAAGTTCCATATCATGATAGAGGTCAAATGTAACAGAAAATCTTCTCTCAATTTCGGAGGATTCAAAATTACTTCTCAAGAAAATCGGGATGATGGAACATTCATGAGTTTGAACAAAACTTTCAATCTCGTTGTGATTGGATTCTGGTATCTCTGAATAGAATGCCAGTGCTTTGGAATTTTCATTTATCTGACACTTTGCTCTATATGCAACAGGAACCAGATGCTTGGCTCCAATGAATAGTGGTATCTTTTCACTGAATGATTTCGCTACTTCCCTTGGTGGTGCAAGCCAATCTTGCCAAGTTGCAGATTTTTCGATTAACATTCCCTCCATAGCTTGAAGATTAGTTGTCTTCAAACCCAGTAAAGCTTCAGTGATAGGCAATACTGCGGATAGCATTAGAGGTAATGTTGCTCTAGGTTGAAGTCCTTTGGGAAAATGGATAAGCGAGTACTTTGCGTCTTGAGCTATTTTTCCTCCAGACGACATAGCAAATATTCTGCAACCGGTCTTCTGTGCCATGGATAATGCTGATAATGTTTCTTCAGTATTTCCTGAATAACTAACTGCAATTACCACCCATTCTTTGGTCACGAATGTAGGGATTGTATAATCTCTTACAATTAGAAGAGGAATTTCGGATTCCTCTGACAAGAGAGTTGCCACATAATTTCCTGTAATGGAGCTTCCTCCCATACCCAAGAAACAGATGCCACTCAATCCCTCTTTTTGATACTTGCTAGCTATATCCAGCACCGCTTCATCAATTTGCAGAGATCTAAGTAATTGGGGGAAATGCTCTACAAGATTTCTCATATCATCCGGGTTGATAGTTGTGGGAAGCTTCATTGTGTCCGTTCTATGCAAATCACTGGTACCTTAAAGATAATTGTTTCACGAGATAGAATTATTTTCTGAATGAGAACACTAAAGTAAGACAAAATTCCCAGCGGTTACGTCTATCTATATTGAGTTGACTGACTATGGGTGTTATGAAAACAGCAGCTGTGAAAGGAATAATTCCTGCAGGTAACAAAGTAAGTGAATTACGGTCGAATCTGATGCGTCTTATGACCGAGATGTCTATAGTATTGGAAGAGCGATTTGGGTCCCAAGGTCTCGAAGCTGTTTCAGAGATATTCAGACGCTTAGGAGAAGATGATGCAGAAGCAATGAAAGATCGCCTTGGATTTGGTGATACATTGAAGGATGCTCATGATGCTTGGATGGTAATTGGTCATATAATGGGGTCTAAGATGAAAGCAGAGTGGATTTCTGAAAATCGCGTAGAGTTTCATCACCTCTATTGTCCACAATATGATGCGTTCAAGGAACGTGGGAAATTATACTGTGATTCAGTATGCCTACCGTATGTTAGCGCAGTTGGTGCAATGGGCAAAGGTGTAGAAACTGATGTTGTGAAGGCTGCAGATGAAGATGGACCTTGTATAAAGGGATTATCAACAAAATAGAAATCTGTGTGGGAACCTTGAGTTCAGAACATGTGAAGTTTAAAGTTGGGGAATCCGAGCTCTCTGGGATATTAGAAAAACCAAGTACTGAAACAACCTTGGTTGTCTTGGTGCTGCATCCTCACCCTCTGCAGGGGGGAGATATGTACAATCCTGTGGTCCAAACATTAGTTGATACTTTTCTTGAAGCTGGCTATGCAACATTTAGATTTGATTTCAGAGGGGCAACTTCACGATCCGACTTTGCTGGAGTTTCTGGTGCTGTCGATGATAGTACTACTGCCGCAGAGATGTTGGATTCTCTTGGTTTCGAATTAGCAGGGATTGCCGGGTATTCTTTTGGTGGGTCCACCACACTGAGATTTAGTTCGTTTAACAAAGTTGAGTTTGTTGTTTCTGTTAGCTCTTCACTGGATCTCTATCGGGAAGATGGGTTTCCGATGGATAATCTTTCTAGAATTGAATGCCCAGTTCTGATGTTTCATGGAACTTCTGACTCGACTGCTCCATTTGAAAATATGACGAATATATCATCCCAAATTCAGAGTGCGGTAAAGTGCATCTCCTTGGAAAATGAAGGGCACTTCTACCATCGATCACTTGATAGGGTGCATGATGAAGTAATAGATTTCATAGAAAACCTCTAATCCATACAACATAATCACGGGTAATTTTAAGTAGCATCTTTTTGATGTGAATGTGGTGACTACAGTGCTCAAAGCTTTAGTGTTTGATATGGATGGTACTATTACTAAACTTTCGTTACCACTTGAGGCGATGAGACAAGACACCAAAGATTACTTCACTTCTAATGGATTACCTGCTGAATTACTAGAGCCTGCTGATGGGATTTCAAGCTCAACAGCTAAGGCAAGAGATTACTTTCTATCGAATGGTTACTCGATAGAAAAGTGGAATGAAATGGATCAAGAAGTAGATGTCATTCTCACTAATCATGAAGGTTCTGCTGCATCAAGCGCAGAACTTCTTCCGGGTTCACTCGAAGTTGTAGAAAAAATTCAGGGTCATGGATTTCTCACAGCCATTCTTACGAACAATAGCCGAAGCTCAGTTAATCAGATAATGACACAGATTCCACTTGCTAACCACTTTGAGATAATTCAAACTCGGCATGAGTCTCCGAAACCCAAACCACATCCTGATGGGATTTTGAAAATCATTAGAGACCTGGGTGTAAAACTTGGAGAGGCGGTCTACATTGGTGATGCGCTTATTGATGGAACAGCTGCCTTACGGGCGGGAATTGAGTTCTGGGGAGTTGCCACTGGAGAAACTTCTGCAAGTGCACTACATGATGCAGGGGCAACTCGAGTGTTTGACACGCTTGATGGAATCCTTGAAGAAGCTCTAGCAAGAAAGTCGAACTAGACCTGGCGTCAGTTGGCCATTTGTTAAGTAAGCATTTTCGATACTGGCTTGTTGTAAAATCGTATTCTAGTAAGTTTATTCGTGTTTCATTGATTTTTCTGAACTTCAAAAAAACAGAAGCTGGATAGGCTTGAAACGTAGCTGGAATCAAGTCTAAGAAGGTCAATTAGTTGTCTCACAACGAAATGAAGGTTATATACTGATTCGCGACTATGTATCTTGTGACAGGCAGTTTCTCCGACAATGACAGTGGTACACCATCAATAGATACTTCAAGGTCTGATGGAAAGTACAACTTGTCAGAAAAAAGGTTGGATCGATACGACAGCACCCTAGAGGTTAACACAGACATGTCATCGATTGATGAAGGGACGTATTTGGTTCTCCGTTCGGCTTCGGGTGCGTTCACCTGCCGCTATCCCCCCGTGCCGAAGAAATGGAATCCAGTTGACAGACCGCATGTTGCCTTGCTTCTTCCAGATGTTTCTGGTATTTTTTCAGTATATCTCTCACAACCAGAAGAAGAATCATCAGATTCCTCAACCTATCTTGTCACCAAGGATCTAACCCAACTTCCAACCAAATCCATTATTGAGATTCGCCATGGTAACTCTCATTTTGCATACTATAGGCGGGACAATGAATCGTGGACCAAGGTCGCTGAGGCTAGTGATCCATTTGTTGTAGAAGTGTTCTCACACGGTTATGCTCCGATTGTCATGAATATGATACCCACCATCTAGCGGAATAATCAACTCCGATTTTGTTTGTACTTGATGATGTAGATACCTCCATACTCCGAAATTTGTTCATAATCAATAGTGAATCCCTTTCCCAACATCATATCTTTGAATTCATCTGCGGCCCAGTAGTACTCATCATCATCCCACACTTTTTCGAGATTGGCTCGTGCTTTGACGCGTGCTTCGGCAGTTAGAAAAGAGATATCGCCGATAATTAATCTCCCATTCTCTCTGAGTAGTTCTTTAGCCATTCTCTGTACTGCTGTAACTTTTTCTTCAATTCTCAAGTGGTGGAGAGTATATGCTGATACAATCCTATCAAAACCAATTCTAAGATCTGATGGCCATTCTGACATAATGTCAGCAAGTACTAGTTTGACATTTGGTAGCTTCTTCTTTGCTTCCTCCAGCATACTTGAGGAGTAATCAATTCCCCAGATCTCACATTCATACTCGAGAAACTTCTGTGCAAGGTTACCTGTCCCAATACCTATATCCAGAATCTTTAGGCCTGGCTTAGGATTAGCCAGCTCAACGATTCTATCTAACACATTATCGTAGCCACTAAACGGAAAAGAGAGTTTTCCAATCCCTATGTAATTATCATAATCTGAGGACCATGCATCAAACATTTCTGGAGTTCTTTCTGGACACATCTGATCTTCTCCAAATATACTTCCTAGCTAGTGTTTCATCTTTTGAGTGTATTCACTCCGAGAAAAAAATTCCAAGAGAAGAAAGGTGCGGTAGCGCGGCAAAATGCAAAGGATGAGAGGCGCTAAAATTAGTTGCTTGCGTTTGAGGAGGAGAGTATGTGTGTTAGGATTTCAGGAGGGAAAGCGCCTCTCACACTTCAAATATAATTAATACAAATTTGTATATAAGAATTGTGATATATTCAACTACCCTATTAATTTATTGCGAATATCGCAATATGGGGTTTGGAACTTGCAATAAGTGCAATTTTTATTGTTTTTAGTGACCTATATCTCCTCGGGCCGCTCTCTCAGCCTTGATTCTTCTACTCGAGAAACTTCCTTACCGGTAACATCTTCTCTACCAACTGCTCGTAGTCTAACAAGGGCGTGAGGGTATGGATCTAGGTACTCTTCCTCTACATTTTCTCTAATTGATTTGTCGATGTCTGAAAGTTTGTTGTAGATGACCTGTTTTTCTTCCTCGGTTGTGAATCGAGGATCGACTACAACTGCAACATGGAATGATACGTTAGCATCCCTTAGTTTCTGAGCCGCGATATAGGGGAGGTCAACAAACTTGCCTTGACATCCTGTCTTCTCTTCAAACGGCTGAGGGAGTCCGCCACGTATTGATAGTCTAACGTGTCCTACGGTGTTCGTATCAGTGGACGCGTATCTGGCTAGATTATTCACAAGGTCCTGATCTTGTGAGAATACGACTCCATTCGATTCGATGACGAATAGATCGAAATCCTCGCGGTCTCTGTGTACAAGTTCGAGCACACCCAAGAGATGTGAGGGACATAGTGTAGGTTCTGCACCACTGATTCGTGCTCTGCGAATATCCTGGACTTTCATGATTTGTCTGAGTTTTTGATACACGTCAGATGGAGAATAGAACTCGCCATACTTCTCTGGCCAGTCTCGACTCCAATCAACCCAGCAAAATGTGCAGCGATAGTTACAGCCAACTGAGTAGGCTGTAGCGATTCCGCCATACACTCCTACTGCATAGAATCTTGTATATTTTCGTAAAGGTACTCCATCAGATGTTTTGCATACAGTACGTCGTGTTTGTTCAGTGAGAGATATGGGGTCAACTGGAAAGGGTGGTAAATATTCTCCTCGCTCGTTTTTAGTTGCATATCTAATTTCTTCATTGTTATGATTCATTGTAGAGTTGCACAATACGTGAAACAGTATAAGTGTAAGCAGACATAATGATGATAGAAATGTCAATTTTTAGGCTAATTTTGTAGTATAATTATCCGCAATCATACATTCGCTTAAATATATTCAATACTATTATCTCGTAAGGGCCAGGGGGTCCTTCTCTCTCAGAAACAATGTTTCTCTCTTTCCTTCCATGTTCTCTTCGGACCCCCTCTCTTCTCTCTTACTTCTTTGTTCTATCTTCAACTTGGGAAAATGAGTGAACAGGAATTCTCAAAAATTTCTTCATTTCGTGTACATAGAATTCGAGCATTGTATCTGGTCATTAATAGTTTCATAGTGAAGAGGTTTAAATCAAGGGCAATCTGTTCGACATTCTGATCTCCTTCCATGAATTCAATAAACTCGCCGGGTATTTCTTTTCCCCGTGAATTGATAGTAATGATGTGGGAGTCATCTTCAGAACTCATTGTTATTTTGAATTGATTACCGTCGTTGATTCCTTTCTTGATATGAAAAATGAATAAACTCTGGAAAACTAGTGGGAGAAAACCATCAGCTGTAATAGAGAAACTCTTTGTTTTAGTAAATTGGACACTGAAATTATCTTCTCCGATTATTTCTCCAGCTGATTCTATTGCCTCTTCAAGAACATGAACAATATTCACTGGCCATAATGATTCATACAAACTTTCTTTGATTCTAGTGAGTTGACTTACTTGATGATTGACAAATGTTGCTTCTCGACTAAGATTTCTTGCAGCTGTTCTCGTATCTGCATCTTCTTCACTATGCTGAGCTGCATGTTCCAGAATATCGAGATATGTGACCATTCCCTGTAATAGATTTCCCATTTTATGAGTCCACATCTTGAGGTAAAATTCACTTTCACTTATTGACCGATTTAATTCTCTTGTTCTCTGTTGCACCTTTTGTTCAAGAAATCTATGTGGGTGAATTATTGCATTCATAAATTGGGATATTCCAATAAGTAAGAATCCTGCAATTATTGAGCTAATCCATAGCAACTCTGCACTCTGAAGTGGGTCCCAGAGAATGATAATAAAGAGAGTTCCTATAATCCAGAGCGTTAAAGCTAACATCAAAGAAAGATCAGTTGAATTTCTGGTCTTTCGACATTTCTGAATTAACCAGGGGAGTGTGATTATCTGCTCCTATTGGAGTTAATCCGCTGCTCCTATTGGAGTTAATCCTTGTATTCCTCCCGATGTGACCATAATGAATAGAGGATCGGGGCTGAAAAACAGGAACAAACTCAGAATCGGTAGAATGATTGCTCCCCAGAGGATTAGGAGGAACACACTGGGTCTTGATGGTTTCATTTCACCTGTAAATGAACCAAGAATAATTGTAGGGATAACGATCAAAACCAATGCCATAGCTAGTGTGCGGTTACGGTCTCTATTCGCGAAGTTAATAGACCAATCTATAGATGATGGGTGTGAGAGGAGAAACAGGATTATCCAGATTACAATATTCACGCTCATCACAAGTAGCATAAGATGCTTAACTTCGCGACTCTGAAAGAATGATACGAATGAATAAGTCAGGAGAGCTCCTGCTGTTACAGCTAACACGATTGAGAGGATAACCAAGTAGAAGTTGAAATCAGTCAAGGTGAGGATTTGCCAGGCGGATCCCGACACTCCTGAAACTAAGAATCCAAGGGCTATTATAGCAAATAGGATTACAACTACTTTGTTCTCCCAATTTGATTTCAATGCGTCATTCACAGTAACCGCCCGCTGGAATTTGCCTGTTTGTAACTTCCGACTATTGTATTTTCTACCGATAAGTTTTCTCATAAATAATATTGAGCTATAATTCTCGGCGTAGATATCAGCAATGCTTATATGTTATTATATCCTATTATTAATTAGACTGGGGGTCCAAACGCGACCATCATGAATCTGTCACTCCCTCCCCTCTCTTTATTGGACCCCCCTCTCTCCTCCTTCTTCTTCAATAACATCAATGAAGTGATTATCCACTTTGATTGAGCGTCATTCAAGTCTTCACAGAGTTTTGTTGTACAATCGTTTTTCATCCAGAAGGTTTTAATGGAGTTGCAAAGTGTGCCAAGCCAAGGCGAGATACCGTGTCAATGGCAAAGAAAGCAGTTGATAGCACTCTTAAACGAATATTGAATTACACAGCAGAGATTATCATATCCATCATTCTGCTGGTGACTATATGCATACCGTTGGCATTCACCATTCCTATGTGGTTCCAGCATGTATTCTTCGATGTTCCACGTACTGAATTGACGATCAATCCTGCGAATTGGTGGGGTATTGATGGTACCCTTTGGGTAACATTACTTCTTGGGCTCGTGAGCTTAACTATTGGTTATCTGTATATCATCAAACTCAAACCTGGTGACACATCCGTTGCTAAAGAGGATGACTCCGACGAGGACGATGATGAGGAAGAAGAAGAATCTGACGAAGCAGTTGATGAAACCGAAACTGAGGAAATTGTTGAAGAAACTGCTGAGGATATTCCGCTTGAAGACCAAGAAGAAGAGGAAGAACCTGATCTCGATGAGATTGAAAAATCAATAGAGGAAGAGAGTGAAGAGGACTAGTTCCTTCTCCACTCAATTCTCATTTTATTTTGTCAGAAGAAACGCTAAGCTAGACCTACTTTGTCTGCTAGCTTATCAACAAGTTCTGAGAAAGCACTAGCTACCTTGGAGTCTGGTTCTTCGATTACAAAAGGTGTTCCTTCATCACTCAAAGTGATAACACGTGGATCCAGAGGTAGAGTTCCCAGATGTTCGATATTATATTCTTCAGATGCTTTCTTAGCTGCACCTTCTCCGAATATCTTGTAAGATTCTCCACATTTTGGACAAACGAATTCTGACATATTCTCAACAATTCCAAGAACTGGCACTCCCATCTTTTCTACAAGTTGAATTGCTCTTCTAGCATCTAGGACTGCCACTTCTTGTGGGGTGGAAACTATGACAACACCATCTATATTTGGAATCAATTGAAGGACACTGAGAATCTCGTCACCAGTTCCGGGTGGTAAATCTACAACAAGGACCTCAAGTTCTCCCCATTTAACATCAGAAAGAAATTGGCTGATAGCCTTCCCAACGAGAGGACCTCTCCAAGCTACAGCATCATCATCTTTCCTTAGAAGAAATCCCATACTCATAACTTTAGTATCGAGTGGGCCACGTACTGGCTCAAGAGTTTCATCCACAACCGTTGGATGTTGTCCCTCAAGACCCAGTAGCTTTGGAACATTGGGACCATAGATGTCTACATCGAGAATTCCCGCGGATTTCCCTCTCATGGCAAATGACATTGCCAGATTAGTTGCCACTGTTGTTTTACCTACCCCTCCCTTACCTGAAAGGACCACAATCTTGTGTTTTATTCCTTTCATGTTTTCAGTAATTTCAGGAGGTACCATAGACTTAGCCATAGTTATCGAGGAAAACGCGTTTGATGATTTCTAATAAAGCATGGGATATGAACTATGATTCAGAATGACTATCCTTGGAATGCATGGAGAATTTGTCTTGCTAATTCTTCATTTGATGCAGCTACAAAATTCATCATGACATCTGGTTCTAGAGAACTCACAAACCTCTTCCCATCAAGACCAATAACATATCCCCCTGCTTCGAACACCATGTGGGTTCCACAGAGGTGAATTATTGGAAGTAGATTTCTCACGTCAACCATCCCATCAAGAAAACCCGCAGCAGTCCAGCATAGGTCAAGAAGGTTGCTTGCTGTTCTCCGAGTATCATGGACTGATTTTATGGTCCTTACTGAACTCTCAACGAAAGATGGATCAAAGGTTCTCTTGGTATCATAAGAGATAATCGCATTCTCTAACGCAATAGAATCTGCAACCTTCACCTTCTTCCCGTTTCTTGTAACTCCTTTTCCTTTGACTGCAATGTATGTTTCATCAGTAAATACTGAATCAATGATACTGATTTCTGCATCATCAGAGGACATAGTATCACTATAGGGGACAATGGCAATTCCTAGTGACACAAGTGGAATTCCTCTCTTCAGATTTGCTGACCCATCAATAGGATCAACGAGTGCGAGGTATTCCGGTTTCCTGGCTGTCTTGAGTAATCCTTTCTCCTCAGAAAGAATATCGAAAGCAATATCCGAACTATGAAGCACTTCGATTATCTCATCTTCTGCCTTGACATCGAGCAACAGGGTTTTGTCACCATACGGATTGACTTCACCTGTAAGCTCAGCTGCTTGGTCAAGATTATCAAGTATGCAGGTTTTCGCAGCTTTTACTGCTTCTTTGAGAGTCCTTAGTGCGGTCATAATATGCCACTGCATCGAATATTCAGTATTCTCTATATCACTTGTGTGGTTTGACATTTCATCTATCCATGATTTTTACTGTTCAAAATCGTAACAACACGGTTAGACAATACCTTAAATGGTTCAAAAATGACATAGAAGTGTTAAGCACTATATGGTGGTTGCAATGGGCTTCCTAAGCGGCAAGAAGAAAGTCGATACCGAACGTGGCATCCTCGAGATGAAGGGTACAATGAATGCATTGACCCTGCGAGTACGAAGACTCGAGACTAGAATGGTCGAGGAGCAAAAAGCAGCTAAGGAAGCAATGTCTAAAGGCAGCCGGACCATGGCTAGGTCTCATCTGAGTATAGTTGTAGATTTAGAGAATCGAAAAGGTAGATATAAACAACAATTCCTAACACTTGAAACTGCTCTTTTGAATTTAGAAGAAGCAAAGACTCAAGCTGATGTCTTGCGTGCTTTCACTATTGCAAACGATGCATTGACTGAAGCACGATCTATGCTCCGTCCTGAAGAAATTCAGATGCAGCTGGACAAATTATCTGAGTCATTCGAACACATCTCAATCGCTGGTGAATTACTGTCAGAAGACTTGACTGGTGCAGATTCCACCATTGAGTCCGACGAACGTGTAGATCGTCAACTCGATGCAATGGAAGCTGAGATTCTTCTGGAGAAGGAAGGTGTACTCCCGCCTCTTGAAGTTGAAGGGAGCCGCACTAAACCTGCTGAAGGATCAGCTGAAAAGGCCGGAGAGAAACGTATAGATGACCTATTGGCTGACCTTGAGAAGGAAGCCAAAGAAGAACGCGAAAGAGAAGCCGAAGGCTGAGGTACCAAGATTCTTCTTTTCAACAGGTGCGATAAATAATGGATGTTAGACTAGTTGTCTTTGACGTTGATGGAACCCTAACTCAGCATAGCAGTGTTTGGTGGAGACTCCACGAATTATTTGGTACAACCAAAGAAGGTAAGCTCTATTTCGATCAGTATTTTGCAGGAGAGATAAACTACGAACAGTGGGCAGATTATGACGCGGCTTTATGGACTGGAGAACCTGTCTCCAAAGTAATGGAGATTGTATCTGCAACAAAATTAGTTGATGGCGTTCCCGAAACAATTGCTACCCTTAATGATCATGGGATTAAGACTGCTATTCTTTCTGGCGGTCTTGATATCATGGCTGATGATATCGCTCGAAGAGCAGGGATTGAGTATGTTTTGACAAATAAACTCGGTATCAAGGATGACGTTCTTACTGGGACTGTAGAGAATTTAATCGGTTGGGCTGAGAAGGCAAAGTACATCCATACTATCCTTGACCATTTTGATGTGACCCTAGAAGAAACTGCTTTCGTTGGTGATGGTCGTAATGATATGAGTGTCCTATCGATCGTGGGTCTCTCTATTGCCTTCAATCCTGAAGACCAAGAAGTAGCTGATACAGCTCAAATTGTTATACGGGAGAATGATCTCCGAGCAATTCTTCCTCATGTCATATCGGGGTTCCGAAGATGAGGAGTACAAAGACGTACGCTTGAAGCAATATGATCATTGCTCCTTCGAAGAAGTCCAACTTATGGTCATCCGTTATTGCTCGTTTTAGGAACCAAAGGCTTCCTGCAATCACAACGATTTGAAACAGCACATACCTATCCATTGGGATAGGGATGAACATTCCAATACCTCCCATAACAAGGAGAATAATCTGTAGAACTCCTCCAATGAGATTTCCAACTGCAAGTCCTACCTTTCCCTTTGTAGCAGCGATAAGTGCGATTCCATGTTCTGGAAGTGCACCTGCAGCTCCAAGGATTAGAGCAGCAATAGCAATATGATTTCCAAAGAGACCAATCTGAGCAGAATAATCATGAAGAAGCATCTCGACTGAGCTGGTTAGAATCTCACCTGCAAAGAATATACCAATGAATCCCATTATTGCTAGAATGACTGCAGTTCTCTTTGAGTGACTAGCTTTTGCGAGCTCTGAGGATTCAACAACATCACCAGTGGTTAGCGCTCCTGCATAGATTATGTATGATACGAAAAGAACGAATGCCGCCTCTGGTGGGAATCGAGGAACTTCAACACCGGGTATGCCAACTGCTGCAATCATATCCATTACACCGAGTGCAAACATAGCTACTAACGCGACAATAGCCCAGCGTATTAAGACTGAATCTTTCTTGATAGCCTCTTCAGGAACATCCATGTCAGGTTTTCCTCTAGTGGCAATAACAATAGTAATTCCTAGAAGTAGCATATTGAAACCTGCAGCAATGAGAATTGATAGTACCGCAATGTCCTGCAAATCTTGATTATTTGTGATCCATCCATTGTAAGCAGCAAATCCGCTTATCACTGCTTCAGGCATGTTGCTTGCTAGACTCGAAAGCATTCCAGCAACGTATACTGTAAAACCTAAATGTCCTGCCCCGCTTTCCATTCCTTCGACAGCCCATTCTGAAGGTCTGAACGCAAGCCAAATTCCAACAATAATGCCTAACACAATAACAAGAGTTGGTTCTATTCCGGAAAATCTGAAGTAGAAATACACAACAATAAGACCTAGGAAGAAAGCAAACTCTTTCTTACTTGCCATTAGAGATTCTCTGACACTGTGATAATGTTCTGAGTTATCAGTAGAGTGTTCTTCGTGTACTTCTCCCATGAGTATTCAAGTTAGGGATGTACTTTCTTCTGATTATTAATAGTGCTGGTTTTCAAAGTAACATTTAGCTAATGTTAGTGTACCTTTCTCCTCCGCCTGTATTCAGTAGAACTACTTCCTCATCATAATCGATTGTACCTGCATCAACCAGGTTTCGAAGTCCTGCAATTCCAACAGCACTTTCTGGACAAATATCAAGCCCCTCTAACTTGCCGGTCATACGGCGGATTGGTTCGATGTCTTGATCGGCTACTGCGACAGCTCCTCCTCCAGAACTTCGGATGGCATTCAGTATCAATCTTCCAGCAAACGGACTTGGGACACGAAGACCAAGTGCCATTGTTTCCCCATTCACCCAAGGCTCAAGATTATCCATACCTTTCTCAACAGCTCTGACAATTGGTGCACACCCACCACTTTGAGCCGCGTACATACGTGGTCGTTCACTTCCAATAAGCCCCAAAGCTTCCAGTTCTTCGAATGCTTTCCATATACCTATGATGGCAGTTCCACCACCTGTCGGGCAAATGATTGCATCAGGAACTCCCCAGCTCATCTGTTCAGAAATCTCGAATCCCAGAGTCTTCTTTCCTTCTACACGGTATGGTTCCTTTGTTGTGGATAGATCCATCCAGTCTCCATTTCGGCTTTTCATTTCCTTACCTGCATCAGAGATATTTCCACTTACACGAACCATTTCTGCACCAAAGAGCTTGCACGATTCAAAGAAGGGTTCAGGAGTATCATCAGGCATGAAGATATGTGATGGAACGCCTGCAGCTGCACTATATGCACTAGTGGAAACCGCTGCATTACCTGCTGAAGGAAGTCCGAAGCTTGTTGCACCAAGTTCTAGATTCTTAGAAACCGCTACGCAAAGACCTCTATCTTTGAAACTACCAGTCGGATTTTGGGCCTCATCCTTGATTCGTAACATTCTGAGACCGAGATGTTTCCCTAGGTGTCGCGATAATAGTAGAGGTGTCCATCCTTCTCCAAGACTTATGATGTATGATGGTGACTTCACGGGTAGCACCTGTGAGTATCTCCACATAGAATTCATGTTTGTGGGAAAATCACCACCGACTATTTCCTCTCTTACTCCTTCCATATCATAAACTGCGTATAACGGACTTCCACAAACGCAAAATGCATTGATGGTATCCGAAGAATGTTTCCTTCTACATTGAGGACATTCAAGATGTGATATGTGAGAAATCAACGAGTGCACCTCTAACTTTCACTACAATTAATGCAGGTCACTTATACATAAGCATGTAGTTTGCTATATTCTCCAATAATATCCTCATCAACCTCTTCAAAGGAGATGTTTAAACCTTCGCAGTTTATGATTACACTTACGCGCCTATTTTACGTATGTTCTAGAATACACAGATGAAAAACTTGGGGTTACTCTACTCCAAACATGCTATTTCTGTTAATAACTGAACAGACCTGCTAATAGACGAGTCTTGAATTCCGACACGAACCACACATGACAGTGGTGATAGAAGTGCAACCCCTGAGAGTTAGTGTGATGCTGAATACAGCAGAAGCGGAAATCCAGGTGCAAGCAGAGCAGGATGGTCGGTTGGTGGACTTGGAGGGGATGATAGATCTGCTGCAGTTCTCGAGGGGCATGAAGCGGGTGAGTGTGAGCTAACGCAGCGGACAGAAGCCAGGTCCCATCGGAGGAACGATGTTCCAGTGAAGAGGGGCAAAGCTTGCGACACTCTGAAAGACTCAGGTCTATCGGATGTTGGTGACAGCAGTCGTGAGAAAGGTGAAACACAGGAGTCTCTTACAGTTCACTCACAATTGTAAGGATGGGTCTCAAGCGTGTAGGATTGATTGAATGCACATCCTTATTTATCACCGGACATTTGATTCCCATGCGAATATAGGTTGAGATAACTTGGGCGGGCTGAAACGTACGACTATGCCGTTCACGGCTGTTGTTGGTCTTGATAAGCTAAAGCTAGCCCTAATTCTAAATGGCATCAATCCACAGATTGGTGGAGTTCTCATTTCCGGTCCGAAAGGTACTGGTAAAACGACAGTGGTCAGAGCACTAGCTGATCTTCTTCCCGATGTGGAAGCTGTTGATGGCTGTCGTTTTGGATGCAATCCTGATGCAGTAGATTTTCTCTGTGATGATTGCAGTGCAAAGGTTGCCAAAGGTGAGAAGCTCAAATCCAAGACGAGGAAGATGCGAGTTGTCAACCTACCCCTCTCGACAACAGAAGACCGTTTAATCGGAGCTCTAGATATTGAACAAGTATTGCAGGATGGTATACAGGCATTGAGACCTGGAATTCTTGCAGAAGCTCATCAAAATGTATTGTATGTCGATGAAGTGAATCTATTACCCGATCACTTGGTTGATGATCTGCTTGATGCAGCTGCAACTAAAATCAACTCGATTGAACGTGAAGGAATATCAGTTTCACATCCTTCTGATTTTGTACTAATTGGTACAATGAATCCTGAAGAGGGTGAGTTGAGACCTCAGCTACTTGATAGATTCGCACTACACGTTGCTGCTGGTTCCCACCACTCGATTGACGACCGAATGGAACTCGTACGACGTAATCTTGAATTTGAGGATAATCCCGATGAGTTCAGAGTCGGTTGGGATGAAGAACAACAAAAATTACGAGACCAGATTTCTCAGGCAAAGATAATCCTCAATGATGTCATTCTTCCTGAAGAAAATCTACGAGCTATTGCTATGGCTTGTGATGCTCTGGAAGTTGATGGTGTCCGACCTGACATTGTAATCAGTAAGACTGCAATCACTCATGCAGCCAAAGAAGGTCGAAAAGAGGTGGGCTTGGAAGACATGAAACTAGCATCTCAGCTTACTCTCAGCCATCGAACCCGACGAGGAGGTCTTTTAGAACCACCATCATCTGATGATATTGACCGTGCCATAACAAGAGCTGTAGAAGTTACAAAGAAGAAAGAAAAACGCAAGTCACCCACAGAAGTTCCCCCAGATAAATCAGATGATGAATCTGGTGAGAAGGGCGTCCGGAAAAGTGGTGGTCGATTTGGTCGTGGGCAAAAATTCGCTCAATATGGTAGACAAGAAGGTCAAAAAAAAAAGCTCAAGGAGTAAGAAACCCACATGGTGACCCCATCAAAGGAACCATGTGTGCAGTCATGATGGTTGTTGTCTTCACGTATTTTTTGTGGATTTTCGTTAGCCCCATAAACTGGATATTCGGTTACTGGATATTGCAATTTCCTTCTCCTCTTGTAATCATTATTGATACTATAGTCTATGTCCCATTGATAATCAGACTCATCGGTAAATGGCTTGAAGTAATGACTCGAAGATCTGGAGGGCCTGCTGCAGGTATCGACACAGTAGAACCTGGGGAAGGAATTCCTGAGGAAGGTGACGAATGGGGTCTTGCAACACGCCCATACACAGAACAGAAAAAAACTTTGGTAACTGGTCCGAAGTCTGAGCTTCGTTATAGTCCCGTTGGCCTTGACGATGGATTCTTTGTGAAGATGCCAGATATTGACACTGGTGAGCAGCTCTTTGATGTTGAGAAACTTCGGGAACGTGCTATGATTCGTTCTAGAGTTACATCTGGTGGCTGGATAAAGAAGAGGGTGAGTTCGAGGGCAATGGGATCTCTCAAATCCGCTGATACTCAAAAACACGGACGTCCTGTTCGATCAAGAATTCCAGTAAAAGAGATTGGAAATATTCATCTTCCATCAACAGTCATGGCAGCTGTGGCTAGAATTGGGAGAGCTGGTAAATTTCCAATTAGAATAACGAGGGATGATATTCGTGAGAGTGTATTTACAGGGAAGACTCCACTCACAATTATTCTTGTAATCGACGTTAGTTTATCGATGAAAGGAAGCATGAATGAAGTACGTCAGTTCCTTGAACGTATTGAGAATGAAACTAGAGGATCCAAGGATAGAACAGGAATTGTGGCATTCAAAGATAGTGGAGCTGTGGAGGTCCAAGCCCCGACAACAAACTGGAATAAAATCTACCGAGCTCTTGGTAGGCTGAAAATTTCTGGATTAACCCCATTGGCTGAAGCACTCAGAAAAGCGATGGAAACTATCCAAAGGGAGCGAATGAGGAATGTTGATATCGAACCACTCGTAATCATCGTGTCAGACTTTTCACCGAACATTCCCTTAGCCCAGTCAACTGGTCCCGGGCATCATGAATTTACTCCAATTCAGGATCTCATTAGAACATCTAGAATGCTTCGAAAGGCTCACGTCAGAGTTGCTGCCGTGAATGTGGACCCTGAACAAGCCCATTGGCCTAAGTTCCTGAAGAGACCCTATCATGAAGCACTTGAATTAGCCGCCATGCTTCGTACACGAAAAGAAGGCTTAGAAGATCCCATCGAAACCATTCTTGCATTTGATTCATTTCGAAAGACCTTTGGTGCATATGTTGTCGCACGTACTGCAGGTGGTCGAGCATATCTATCACGTGCGCTAATGGAAGAAGATTCGATTCTTGGAACCATACTTCGTTCAGGAATGTCAAAGGTTAGACTCAGTGAAGATGAATTACGAGAGGTTGAGCAGTATCTCCCAAAGTAGGATGGAAAACTGCTATCTCGATTAGATTATTAACATAGACCCATTCTCTCACTTGCGCATATAGCTGACAGATGCCTTTTGTCATAGTGAGCGAGGAGTGCCCAGTATTGGGTTTCTATGAATTGGCTTTTCATGCATTAGGCACAGGCTATGTGCGCACCTATTGCAGGAGGTCTTTCTGAATGCTCCCAGGTAAAGTACCACCAGAGATTCTTCAGAGTATAGTATTCTCGAAGCTTGGTCGATCAGATGCTGATGTAATCCTAGGACCCGAGATCGGAGAAGATGCAGCCGTGGTCAAGATAGGGGATCAAGTTGTAGTTGCAGCGACTGACCCAATCACAGGATCAGTAGAAGATGTTGGATGGTTGGCAGTTCATGTTAATGCAAATGATATTGCCACTTTCGGGGTCTCTCCCAGATGGTTTCTTGCATCTGTCATGCTTCCACCCGGATACACACCAGATCAACTTGGTACGATAATGAATCAAATTGATACTGCTGCAAAGGAGCTAGATATTGCAGTTGCTGGTGGCCATTCAGAAATTACCGAAAGTATCTCGCAACCCATCGTGGTTGGCTTTATGATGGGGACCGCTCCAATTGACGAATATGTTACATCTAGTGGAGCAAAACCTGGAGATGCACTCATAGTTACAAAAACCATTGGGATGGAAGGCACATCAATTCTTGCTACTGAAGGATGTTCATACCTTTCAGAAAAAATTGGCAAGGATGTTGTTGAACACGGTCAGCAACTAAGGAATTCGATAAGTGTAGTAAAAGATGGCGTGACAGCTTTTCAGACTGGATTCATCCACGCTATGCATGATCCCACCGAAGGTGGTCTAGCTAATGGTGTTCACGAGCTATGTGATGCTAGTGGAGTAGGTTGTGAGTTAGAAAATAATCTGATACCATTGAATGATGCAACTAGAACAATATGTGAGTATCTTCAAATCAATCCATTAGAACTAATCAGTAGTGGAAGTATGCTGATAAGCTGTAATCACGATCATGCACCGCAAGTTATTGAAGAACTCACTGCTGTTGGTATTGATGCTGTGATAATTGGCTCATTAGTTCCTGATTCTACACATCGTAAAATTACCATTGATGGTTCCACTATTGATCTTGAGCGCCCAACAACAGATGCTCTTTGGTCCGCATTGAAGAGGGTCAATCCTTCATGAATTCCTCTAATGTTTCTAAGTGAGATTCTTTAATCCACTCCAGAATTACCGGAGATAGTGCGATATTCTTGTTGACGAATACTTCGTAAGCATCAGTGTTGACAGGCGGGTCTTTCTCGATACCCAGATACCAATAGTATGGTCTGCCATTAGGATCTACCCTACGTTCAACCTCATTATGCATTCGTATCTTGGTTGGTTTTGTAATGACCATTTTTGAATCATCAGATATTTCTGATGGGAAATTCAGATTCAGGAGGTCTATCTTTTCTGGCATGCCTTTCTCTAGCACTTTCATAACAAGATCCTTTGTTATCTCACAAACCTTCTCACAATCGTTTGTTGCTCCAGCTGCATCAAACCATTCTTGTGGCGTTGCTTGTCGAGATACTGCAATTGATGGTATACCTCGTATTGCTGCTTCAAAGGCTGCTCCCAAAGTTCCGCTTGTTAACATACTCTGATACCCAACATTAGCTCCAGTATTAGGGCCAGAGATGAATAGGTCAACATTATTATAAAACGATCCAGCAAGGATTACAGAGTCTGCTGGGAATCCATCATGACTGATGAACTTGTATCCATACTTTTCGTGTTGTTCTGTTATTCTGATTGGTCTCTTCAATGTCAATGCTTTTCCAGTTGCACTTCTCTGACCATCCGGAACAACTACGAAGAGCTCAACTTCCTTGCTCAATTTTTCTGCTAGTCTAATAAGTCCGTCACTTCGTGGACCATCATCATTTGTAAGGCAGACTCTATACATCAAAAATTACTCCTGTCGATAACAATACTATCGTCGACTCGGATTGCTGATAAGACTGGTGATATGAAAAATAAGAGTGTGGAAGCTCTGAGGCTTCCACTCCCGGCATCTTTAGACTACTCGGATTACAAATCGTAAGGCTTGAGAGTCTTACGCTTGTTGTCCTTGGTCCTTGCAGCGGCACCATCTAGGATTCTCTCGATTTTCTGGTCGAGTGCACCATAGAAATCTCCACTTACTTGGACATTCTTCCTCTTAGCATAGTCTTGTACTGCTTTCTTAACGACATACGGCATTGTTTAATTCACTCCTCCTTAGAGTGCTTTAGAATCCACGCTAATACCTTATAAGGCTTTACAGAGAGGCTGATTCTATCGCGCGGATTGACCGTTTCGAAGCATTCTACGAAAAATGGATGTTAACACCTTTAAACACCATCCTGGGGAACTTAAGAGGGTTAATATTTTGAACCTACACTCTTTTTCGACGCACTTTTCTGTAGTCAGTCCATTTTCTGCATTTTTCTTCCTTTCCACAATTAAACTCAGTACTATTCGGAAAGACACCCCGCAGTACACATTGTTTCGATAATACAATCCTCAAAACACCTAAAAGAGTCAGCAACTAGAATCTGATAGACCTGTGGTCCTGAGGTGAGATTGAAGAGTGAGATATGCGCATGGAATCCTAATTGGTGCTGTACTTCCAGGTGTAATTTTCTTAGTTGCATCTGCCATTAAGATAACCGGAATTGGAGCTGCTCCATCCGTAATCGAAGCTCTCTGGAACATATACTCTATCTGGTTTGTTGCAAGTATTGCATTAGCCATTCTTCCACTACTACTCATCTTCTTTGTCCGTAAAGATATGTTTAGAGAATTTCTGATTTTTGAAGCAGGTGGATTTGGTTTATTCTCACCGATTTGGTTATTCATCGCAACGGAGATTTCTGGTGATGCATGGTATAGCATACTGACTGATGGAATCACAAATGGTTTAGTTGGATTTGGGCCCGGTGGAACTATCATTGGAATCGATGTTAGCAATATATTCCTTATTCCATTTCTCGCTTTTTCAGTTGTTATGGGGTTGATATTTCTACGTCCATCTTTCATAGCGAAGTATAGTTACTCTGGTGAATTACCTGAACTGACAGAGTTGAAAGACGACGCGGTAGCAAAAGAAGCGCCTCCTGCTGATGTTGAGATGCCAGAAGTACGTCCTCCAGAACCCACTGTTGATTCTGTTGCATCTTTGAGGGATGTCCTCATGGAGCATGGTACAACTGATCCTGTGATTAACCTAATTCTGAATTCAGGGATTGGTACTACTACTGATTTGGCAGCTACAAGTGCAGACCAACTAGTAACGATAACTGGTTTGAATAAACGTGAAGCTGAAGAGCTTCTAATGGCTGTTCAGAAGAAAATCTGGTTCAGCGATATATGATAATATCTATCAGATTCACATTGAAGTAATTGCATCAAGAGCAATGGTCACCAAATCATCCAACGGAGGTTTTCCTACTATCTTTGCCTCTTGGTCTACGTTCTCACCTATTACCACGCATGCAGCACCTACTTTGACATCTCTCAGATGACCTATCACAAATAGTGCAGCTGCTTCCATTTCAGTAGCCAACACGTTCGAATCTCTCATTGCTGCCCATTTTTTCCGCGTACTATCTGGGTCTGCAACATAATCCGGATGTTCACTATAGAATGCATCCTTGCTATGTCCGATTCCTACGTGATAAGTTGCACCTCGTTTCTCAGCAGCTTTTGTGAGAGCAGTGACTGTATCTGGATGAGCTACTGCTGGAAACTCTATTGGTACATATTGCCGTGATGTTCCTTCATCTCTAACTGAGCCGCTAAAGATAACTACATCTCCTGAAACAACTTTGTGGCTGATTGCTCCTGATGTTCCCACTCTAATGAAGATCTTACAACCTACTTTCACAAGCTCTTCAAGTGCAATTGCTGCAGATGGACATCCTATTCCCGTGGAACAGACTGCTACAGGTACACCATTCCATGTGCCCTTGAAACTCCAATACTCTCTCTTTTTGGCAATCTCAACTGGATTATCAAAGAATCCTTCAGCGATCTTTTTTGCACGGTCTGGATCCCCTGGCAATAGAACAAGTTCGGGAATCTCACCACGCGCAATTCCAATATGATACTCCTTTTCTGAATCCATTCGGCAACACAAGCGCGTTATGTGGTATGGGCAGAGAAAAGGGTTTCGCAAGAATTCATTCAGAAGTATGTTTCACGAAAATTGCGTATACTTAAGTTTGAATTTTACATAATCTAATCGTGGTGGTAGATTTTGAGCGAAGACCTAACAGAGCTTCAGAGAAACATACTAGAATTGATAATACGTGAGAATCGTAGACCTTCTGCTATTGCTAAAACGCTTAGACGGTATGACGGACAAGTAGATCAGAATAGAGTGACGATAGCCTTAGTGGATTTAGAGAAACGAGGACTAGCTGAACGTAGTACTACTAAAGCATGGATTGCAAAGGGTAGAGCCGTGGAATATGTTAGCGAAGATTAGAAAGTTTCTAGAGATTGTCAACTAATGTATCGACTATGTTGTAGCAGAGATTTTCATTCTCTTCACCAAATATGTCAGTGTTTATGCTGTTAGTTGTGACAATTTTCTGTTTACATTTCTCCAGTAAACGTTCTAGTAATTCTTCGCCTCGCTCAACTAAGGGGACAGCATGTGCAACTGCTAGTGCCACATCTTTAGCTCCTTGATCAAGGAGTCTGTCACGTGCCTTCAGTAGAGTATTTCCACTTCGAGTAAGATCATCGATTACAATGACATTCTTGCCATCAACATCTAGATCTCCATGAAGTTGCACTCGATACGAATTAGTTCGACTCTTACCAAATCCATCAATCTTGTATCTTTCTTGAGCTCCTTCATCTGGTGCAATGATAATACAATCTTTGAAGTCAAACTCTTTTCTTGCAAATTCAACAAGGTCCGGAATGACATCAATAATCTTGTACAATCCTTTGTTTTTGAGATTTTTGACCCATTCCAAACTATCCGGCGCATGAGGACTCAAAATATATACCTTGTTGCATGCTTTTGCAATTGTTTCGATTGCCCATCTTCCAGAAGAGGCTTCTCCGGTTTCGAAAGATTTGTCCTGAAGTCCATAAGGCTGGAAAGTTAGTACAACTTCAACTTGCTTTGGTGGAGCTACAGGTGTGCATTTGTACTGCTTGTGGCCACACTTTTCAACTTCTAGTGGTCGAGATAGCATATCGAGAAGAAGCAATAGTTCAACTACGCGATCAGATGTACTATATTTCTCTGTTTCAGCCGGTCCAGAACCAGAACAGCTCTGAACAACAATGACTCTTCTTTCGGAAAGTTGTGCGACCTTTCCAATCTTGACATATATGTCACCATTGGGAAATATTCGCTTATGGTCATAATTCAACGCAGAAGTATAGACCCGATATCCGAGATCTTCAAACCGACTCTGAAGGTGCTCTGCACCACTGGCCAAGATGACATCATAATCCTTCATGATACTCACCGTCGAGTGAGGCCGAAATTAACACCCTAATGAGGTTTGTCCTTCATTGATTCTGTCTAAACTTTCTCTACTATTAATCAATTTTGAAGAATGATAATACAAGGCATAACCTAAAATGACAGTCTTGCATAAACACTCTGCCACCAGAGGCTGTGCTTCGATTGAGTCTTACCGCTAGAGAGCTTTTGCACAAGCTTGCAGAGGATGCAGGTCTCACCTATCCGACCGTAGCTAGACGAGTGAATCGTATGATGAAGAAGGGTAGGGGGCTGATTGAATCTGTTAAAGAAATAGCAGTAGAACATAAACTGAAACCTAACAAGTACAAAATTAATCCAGTAAAGATAGTTGTAGAAACTGAAAAAATTCTTCGTGAAGACTACACACAAACACTCATGATTTCTGCAGTTCTCGGTCAGATGGTCGAAGCTCGAGGTAAAGAGAGATTTCCACCTCCTGCTTTCTTTGCATTTACCGAGATGCTATCACGAATATCTGATGCACCACGTGATACAAAATCTGAAACCTCCGTTGAGATTGAAGAACGTACAACCCGTATTATTGAGCTGATGACGACTCTTGTTTCTGTTTTATGCGAATGGTCTGAACAAGGTGTAGTGGGTGTTGCAAGTGATTGTCCTGATACCCTACGCGATGTTGCTAGAGCAATTTTCAGAAAGACCAAACTCCTCCAAGGCGGGCTCTGGACTTGTATCTCGTGTGGAAATATAGTGGAGGTAAGAGAAACACGAGCTCTGATGTGTTATGACTGCGATTCCAAATTATCTGGTAGTCGCAGTATTGAAGATCGGTATGAATCTCTAGGTGGTAGTGATCGGAAAGGGTATGGAAGAAGTACCGAGTGAAATCACGAGATTCCCTAGTGAATTAGATTCATATCCAGTCCCTTCTCAAGTATCTCAATCGCTTGATCAACTTCTGATTGATACACCGACACTTCATCAACTTGAAGGATAAGATCTTGGTCCTGACTTTCTTCCATGAATAACACTACTGGGTCGAGTCCTGCAACACTTCCTGCACTGATTAGGGGTGCTGCCACTCCATCATAGAAATCAGACCTACCTATTGGAACTTCCATTCTCTTCAAGAGTCGGTCCCCTTTCTTTGATAGTACTTGCCCACAAGTCGGACCTTCATGACTAACTAGTGAAACAACAAATCGAGTGGGAACATTACCTCTGAGATAGAAGAGAAAATCCGTCATCCAATCATATTCTTTGATCATCACGTCGCCAAAAATCAACATGATTTCGTCGGTCACCATTCCATGCACTGGAACTACAGGAGCCTTAACCTCCACAGGATATCGATTCCAAGTAGAAAATGCGGGTGAATTGAAAACCAGAACAGTTTCGAAATTATTCTTTTCATACAAATATCTGCAAAGAGCTTGACCCATCGGATTAAGACCAAGAATAACACTGTATGTTTCTTCAATTTTTTGTTTCTTGAATGAATTGAGGATTGGTGAAACCCACTCTTGTTCGAACATTGGCATAATCTTGGCCCACCTCAATTGTTTGAGATTCCTCTAATGACTGTTCGTGTTACCCTGAGTCATTGATTTCTAAAAATAAAGGTAGTATCCGATTGAATTATATGCAAGTCCTCTTCGAACACGACCTTGTCTAACACTGCTGGTGAGTGTAACTATGGACAAATACATTGAAAGTGTTTACAACAAGGTTGTCGAAAAGGACCCCGGTCAGAAGGTCTTCCATCAAGCTGCGTTGGAAGTACTCGAGTCCTTGGAGCCTGCTATCCAGAAATATCCAATTTTTAAGGAGTTCTCCATTTTAGAGAGAATTACTGAGCCAGAACGTCTGATTCAGTTCCGTATCGCTTGGACAGATAAGGATGGCAAAATACAGGTTAACCGAGGTTTCAGAGTTCAATTCAATTCAGCAATTGGACCTTACAAAGGTGGTCTCAGACTTCATCCTACCGTCAATCAGGGTGTTCTCAAGTTCTTAGGTTTTGAGCAAGTCTTCAAAAACGCCTTGACTACTCTCCCGATGGGTGGTGGTAAGGGTGGTTCAGACTTCGACCCAAAGGGTAAGACCGATGCAGAGGTAGAACGTTTTTGTGAGAGCTTTATGTTCGAACTTTACCGACACATTGGACAATTTATTGATGTACCTGCAGGTGACATCGGTGTTGGTGGTCGTGAGATTGGATATCTCTACGGTGCCTATAGAAAAATCACAAACAAACACGGTACTGGTGTACTAACCGGTAAAGGTGGAGGTTGGGGTTCTCTAATCCGACCAGAAGCTACAGGTTACGGATGTGTCTACTTTACTCGTGAAATGCTCAAGACAAAAGGTGAAGAATTCAAGGGCAAGAGTGTTGTTGTTTCCGGATCTGGAAACGTCGCACAGTACGCCACAGAGAAGTGTATCGAACTTGGTGCAAAAGTTATCGCACTAAGCGATTCATCTGGTTGGATTCATGATCCCGACGGTGTCACTACCGAGAAGCTTGAGTTCGTTATGGACCTGAAGAATGTCCGCAGAGGTCGTATCAGTGAATACGCTGACAAGTTCGGTGTTGACTATACAAAGACCGCTGACGGCAGTCCATGGAGCCTCAAATGTGATGTTGCTCTACCAAGTGCAACCCAGAATGAGGTCGATGCCAAGGAAGCCAAGATGCTTGTTGATAACGGTGTCATGGCAGTTGGTGAAGGTGCAAATATGCCAACCGTTCCTGAGGGTGTTGAAATCTTCCTCGAGAACAATGTACTCTTTGGTCCTGGTAAGGCTGCAAACGCCGGTGGTGTTTCAGTATCCGGACTTGAGATGGCACAGAACAGCATGCGTTACTTCTGGACCCGTGAAGAAGTGGATGCAAAACTGCTACAGATTATGCAGGCAATCCACGAGAATGCATACAAGACATCTGATACCTTTGGCGTCAAGGGTAACTATGTCATTGGTGCAAACATCGCAGGTTTCTTGAAAGTCGCCAATGCAATGGTCCAACAGGGTCATCGCGCATAAACAATATGTCTACGCAGGATCCTTTTGGGTCCTGCCGCATCTTCTTTTAAAAAAAAGTAATCAAAATTATCCTCGAATGATTTGTAGTAGTTCTGCTAAACGACGTTTGACATCAGATTCCACGACACTCAATTCTGCAAGCTGACGTATCTGATCGATACGAGACTTTCGATATTGTGTATCTGAGATTTTCCCACTTCGCCTATCCATCTCGTTCTTGTCTGCCTCAGCATTAATTTCTGCTCTTCGAGTATCCAAAAGGTCAAAACTTTGCTTAAGGCTCATCCATTCAATCATGGCATGACTCCGTTCTGTTTCAACTTTCTCCCTGCGCTGCTTATCAATTTCCATCTGTTTGAGTTGTTTATTTGCGGTTCTGATTTCTTTCTGAATCTCGTAAAGTCTACTTTCCACTTCTCGTTTAACTTGAATCATCTGAGTTGACTCAGTCCATTTCTCTCGATAGAGTTTGATATGTTCTCGATCCGTAATCGATCCAGTTTCAAGTTTCCTATCAAGAGCATTAAGTTCCGCTTGAATATCATTCAACTGTTGTTTTAGTTCATCAAAGGATTTTCGTAGTGAAACCCATTCCACACTGTACTGAGCTAGAACTTCTTTCGGATCAACGAAGAAATCATCCTGTGGAGAAGAACCTTCACGGTGACTCATATTCAGGACTCCTACAATCTTGAGCGAGCATAGTTTTGGACTGATTTAAGACATACCATTATGCCTATCCACTCTTTTACTCGGTGAATTAAGCTAGACTGACTAACCTATCCTCTTAAGAGGTGGATTTACGTACACGAAATTGTTGTGGGATACATGAATATCAACATGAATCTTGTTCCATCAAACAATCTGAAAGAGAAACCGGCAGATGTTCTGAAGGTTCCCTTTGGGACTATATTTACAGACCACATGTTTTCAATGGACTATCATGATGGTAAGTGGAATGGACCCAAAATACATCCTTTCGGAAACCTTACTCTAAGTCCTGCAGCTCTCTGTTTGCATTATGGTCAAGGCATATTTGAAGGAATGAAAGCATATCGTCGAGGTAAACGAACACTTCTGTTCAGACCTGAACGTAACTTCACGCGATTCAATGAATCTGCAACTCGTATGGTAATGCCTGAAGTTGACATTGATTTTGCACTCCTTGCTCTGAAAGAGTTGCTAAAGGTTGAACAAGATTGGGTACCGGAGGTTCAAGGTAGTTCACTCTACATACGACCTACTATGATAGCTACTCAAGCTAAATTAGGTGTAAAACCATCAGATCAATACCAGTTCTTTATCATCTTGAGTCCTGTTGGCCCATACTTCAAAGAGGGTTTCAGTCCTGTGAAAATATACCTGAGCACAGAGCATGTAAGAGCAGTTAGAGGTGGAGTTGGTGCAGCAAAGACAATGGGAAATTATGCTGCTAGTCTTCTAGCTGGGACAAAAGCAGCTGAGGTGGGATACTCACAAGTCCTTTGGATGGATGCTCTAGATCGGAAGTATCTAGAAGAAGTTGGAACCATGAACATCTTTGTAAAATTCGATGATGAACTTGTAACACCTCCACTAACTGGTTCTATTCTTTCAGGGATAACTCGAGATTCGGTTTTGACTCTCACACAGGATATGGGACTCATGGTAAAGGAACGACAAATATCAATTGATGAAGTGATTGAAGGAATTGCTTCTGGAAAAGTAGAAGAGATGTTTGGGTGTGGCACTGCAGCGATAATTGCACCAGTGGGGGCGTTATGGTACAATGATAACAACTACACGGTGTCAGATGGAAAAACCGGTAAACTCACACAACATCTGTTCGATGAGATTACCGGTATCCAATCTGGAGAACGACAAGATCCGTATGGATGGGTTGTCGAAGTTGAATAGACTATGACCAGTCGAATTCTTTTTTCTCAGCTTCTGATACTTCGGGTTCCTCAGTTTCTAGTGTATCCCAGGCTGGTGGAGGATCAAGCGAAGGTTCACTATCACCCGCAGGAAGTGGAATTGGTTTTTCTTCCTCCTCTACTTCACCTAGAGTATCTGGGGGAAGCACTTCTTCTTCCTCTTCTTCATCAGCATCTTGTAGCTTGAATTCAGTCACAAGCTTGCCTTCTTCGATCTTCTCCAGAAGTAATCTGAACATACGTTCAACTACAACGCTTCTTCCTTTTGCTTCGAACTCGATATTTCCAATCTCGAATTCAACTTCAGCGTAATCAGATTTCTTCTTCTTGCCTTTGGCGTCAGTAACTTCTTCTTCTTCTGCCATTGTACACAACCTATCCAGTTCTACAATTCAAACCTTAATAAACCGTGTAGGCGTATTCATGCAAAGGATTTTAGAGTGGTAATGTCTGACATAGTAAGCCACGAGGTGGTTTATCTGCCATCACAATTAATCGTTGATTTCAACAAATGTACTGGGTGTCGAATCTGTGAGCTGGCATGTTCAGCCAAACATGAAGGCAAGTTTCAACCAAGTCTTGCTCGATTGAAAATTGTTCGCTATGATGACATAGGATTGGATATCCCTAATGTCTGTGGACCATGTGAAACTGCACCTTGTGTTGACATTTGCCCTGTATTTGCAATGCGTAGGGATCCAATCTCAAAGATGACCTACCTTGATGAAGACAAATGTATTCTCTGCAAATCGTGTGTCGGAGCATGCGTGAATGGCGTGATTCTTCTTGATACTGAAAGAATGAAGATAATCAAATGTAATCACTGTGATGGAAACCCCGAGTGCGCCAAAGTATGTCCCACTGGAGCAATTACGTATGGGCCTGATTCATCCAGTGCTACGGTTGATAGACACGGGAAGATCGTGAGTTATCTGAAAGAGATTGAGCGAACTGACAAGGTACACGGGACCGGGGCTGAGTGATTGTGGCTGGTGGCTATACAGGTAAGATACTTCGTGTCAATCTAACCGATGAGAAATTTAAGATTGAACCACTTCCAAAGGAATGGATCAAACCCTACATTGGCGGGGATGGTTTTGGAGCCAAACTCCTCTTTGAGGAATTATCTGCTGGAATCGACCCACTTGGTGAGCAAAACAAACTGATTATTGGTACAGGCCCAATTACTGGAACAATGTGGCCAATGAGTGGAAGGACTGTACTTATCTCGAAGGCTCCTTTAACTGGAATTTGGGGCGAGTCACACGTTGGAGGATTTCTTGGGGCTGAACTCAAGTTTGCTGGATATGACATGCTTGTTGTTGAAGGAAAATCCGAGAAACCTGTGTACATAGATATCCATGATTCTGATTTCCATCTTCAGGACGCTAAGGAAAAATGGGGAATGTCGACAGATACAGTAACAACTGCAATCAAGAAAGACAAGCATGATCCTGACGTACAAGTCGCGGCAATAGGTCCTGCAGGTGAAAACCAAGTTCGATATGCATCCGTGATGTTCAATCATGCACGTGCAGCTGGAAGGACTGGGATGGGTGCTGTTCTTGGAAGTAAGAATGTCAAAGCAGTTGCAGTACGAGGTCATGGAGCAGTAGAAGTTCATGACCTAGATGGATTCATGGAGTTTGCTAAAGCTGCTCATATGAGAGTACGAACGAACCCAATTGCTAAAGGAATGAGCAAGGTTGGTACATGGGGACTCGTAGCTGTCAAACAAGAAATTGGTGAGTTTCCGACATTCAATCATCAGACTGGAGTCTTCGAAGGTTGGGAGAAACTAAGTGCAGATCATATCCGTCCCAAGTATACAATTGGAGACCGAGCCTGCTTTGGCTGTAGTCTTGGATGTAAGAAAGTGAATTACATCAAAGAAGGTCCACATGCTGGAACTCTGGAAGAAGGTCCGGAATATGAAGGTCTCATGGCTTTTGGAAGTTTAATTGGTATTGATGATTTTGCAACCACTCTGAAAGGGAACCAAATTTGCAATAGGTACGGAATGGATATCATTTCTGCAGGTTCAACAATAGCATTTGCTATCGAAGCTTTTGTCAAGGGTGTTATCACCGAGGAAGACACTGGTGGACTCAAGCTTGAATGGGGCAATCGGGAGATCGTAATCAAACTGCTTGAGATGATTGGTAAACGTGAAGGATTTGGCGATGTTCTAGCTGAAGGAAGCAAGAGAGCTGCAGAGAAACTCGGTAGAGGAACTGAGAAATTTGCTATTCATGTGAAAGGAATGGAAGTATCTGGACAAGATGGTCGAACTCATCGGAGTATTGCTCTGGGTCATGCGACATCTGCAAGGGGTGCAGACCACCTTAGGAGCCTCGTAGTTGTTGACCAACTTGGGTATGAGGATGTAGCAATAAAACGATGGGGCAAAGATAAACTTCCAGAAATCATCGATCCATACACAGAGAAGTACAAAGCAAATGCAGTCTTCGAGTCTGAGAATGCTTATTGTATTCGTGACACTCTGATAGTCTGCTGGTACACAGTATCATGGCCACCAATCTTTTGGATGGAAGACTTTGCAAAGATTCTACCTCTGGCAACAGGAGAGAATCACTTCAGCAAAGTTGAGAATCTTGTTGAGATTGCAGAACGACAGGTAACCCTCAAGCGGTTGTTCAATGCTCGTGAAGGAATCACAAAGAAGGATGATACTTTGCCTGATAGGTTCCTCAAAGATCCAATGCCTGATGGACCTGGTAAGGGTCAAGTTGTTGATCTTGAACCAATGTTACGTGATTACTACACACTTCGTGGCTGGGATCTAGAAACAGGTCTCCCAACTGAAAAGACATTGAAGAGATTATCTTTGGAGTGGACAAAAAGTCACTCCTAGATATTTCTCATTTATTTTATGAAACTAAATTAACCTTGCATCTGTCTTGGAATTGAAAGATATAATACATCCTCGAATCCAAGTACCCCATGTCCACTAGGGTTCACGAGTCTTACGTAATCATCGAAAACTTCTTCGACCCTGACATTGGGAATCTTGGCAAGTGTGTCTTTCTGTGTATATCTAAGATATACAGTAAAAGTCTGTCCGGTAGTTTTGAGTTCTTGGAAAATGTTTTTCCAGTCTGGCACGCTGAGATTTCCTCCTTTCACTACATCCTTTCCACTGTGCATTTAATACTTGCTGCTTGGGTAGTCTTTCAAAGATTACCATCCTGTGACATTCTAGGTTTCAGTAGCAGTTTTGTAAATATGCTTTGGATTTTCTTTTCAAGACCATTTTCAATCTTTGAATGGGAGAGATGGGTCCAGCATTTCTTTTTACAGTCTGATGCTCCAAATCCTCTTGGTCCCGGGGAGATATTCTTCATCTGTTCAATACTCCTTGCAATGTCACATTCGATGTGAGTTGAACTCTCAGCCCAGATTGCAGAGCGAATTCTCGAGTTTGATTTCAATAGATGGTCAATATGCCAATGGATTGTCTTCTCTGAACGAAAGTGTCTCCTAATTCGATTTTCAAGACTTGTTGATCCATTTCCCATTGCAGAGCCGATGTAAATCCATGTCCCTTTTTTAAAAGATAAATCTCCGAGGGTCTTTAGGCTAAACGATAGATCCTTTTCGAGATCAATGATCAGTGTGTAAGCGCCTTTCATCCAGATTACTCCCGTACGATATCTTTGATGTATTCAAGACTTTGGCCTGTTGTTAGGATTCCCGCTTCAAGTTCTCTAAGAACACGAAAGATTGAGGGTCCTACATTTTTCCATCCTTTGGAATGGCTCTTTGCAACAAGATTGCAACCGAACTTTCTTCTGAATAGTTTCTTTCCGCTCTTTTCAGCTCTATCAGAGGCAACGAGATGCAAGCTGTTGTCATCGTGTTCATAGATATTTTCTATTTGGGGTGAAACCCCACGAGTTAGGTTCAATTCTTTACGTATTTCTTGAACAAGATTGGAAATATGATTGGATGTCATCACACGAACTCTCACATGAGTATCTGATAAGCATCACTTATCGTCGATATTGTCATAAGTACTCGGATAGTTGAGGAGATGTAGAAGATGGCTTCAACAGAGATTATACCTGGTGTTTACGCTATACGTGGCAAATTCGCAGGGGAATTTGGATTCATTGCAAGTTATTTGATTATTAGTGAGAGTGAAGCTTTAATCATCGATCCTGGAACTGCAGGTGACCCCGGTGACAAAGTGAAGAAAACTTTGAAGGAATTTGGACTAAATCACAAGAGTGACTTGGTTGGAATTGTCTGCACGCATGGTCACCCAGATCATGCTGGAGGTGCTGGTCGTCTCAGAAGGGAAACTGGTGCTCCAATCATGATTCATAGCGCTGATGCTGATTTGTTGAGAGACCCCTCATCATTTTTGAATGAACGTCTTCTCATGGATCGAGCACAACGTCTTGCAATGAAGTTCGATAAGAGTCCACTTCGGGTCAACTATCGAGATCTTGAGCCAGATAGACTGCTTTCAAGTGGAGATAATATCCAGGTGGGAAATCTATCGCTTCGCGTGATTCCTACTCGTGGACATTCTGCAGGACACTGCTGCTTCCTTGAACCAAAAGAGAAAATACTTTTCTCGGGTGATGAAGTAAACAACTTCCCTAATGACCCACGGAAATTCTATGTTGATCTCAGCGGGAGCATTGTGGCTAAATTGGCGGCAATAGATACTCTATCCAAATTGGGCATAGACTATCTTCTACCCACTCACGACGTTCCTGCCTTGTTTGGGGATGTTCAGCTACAATTTGAAGGAGTTCGTGATGGTATAATCCATCTTCAGGACACCATCCTAGCACATCTTGAAGCAAGAGGAGAGGCTGATGTTGAACAACTTGAGTTTGATATTCAGCAGTCTCGAAGCGTTCCAATACCTACGACTTTAGGTGCGCTCCTTGCTACAACAATCCAAGTAACACTTGAAGGACTTGCAGAAGCTGGTCTAGTCAAGGATTTGGGGAAGGGTATCTGGGTTATAATTTGAAAAAATGGTTACAGGCACATTAGATTCAAATGATACGACATCGCTCTTGATACAACCTTTGGTCTAGATTTCTCCCCTAATGAATTACGGAGGACACACAATGAGTGGAAAGAGTCGAAAAGAAGTTCAAACTACGAGTACCGTAGAAGCAATTAGAATGGCTTCAGCGTCTGTGCTTGGTTCAACAACCGGTCTTGGATATCCAGTCGGTAGTGCAATAGGTACTGGAAGTATGCTTGAGCAAAACTCACAGACTGTGTCAATGAATGTCGCACCACTCATCTTCACAATTCGTGATACATTGATGAATTCAGAGGGACTTGAACTACTTGCTATTGAATGGGATCTAGTACGTATCCCAGGTCCTGGTGTGCTTCCAGAGCAGCTAGTTGTTGCTGGTGGAACTGAAGGTGGTGTTGGTTCTCATGTTTGTGTCCTAAGCTGGGAACGTGGTGTTGTCGACCCATTCAAGATTGATAGTTATGTGAAGAACCTGTCAAAGAAAATTGGTGATATTGAAACTGCCATTATCAATAATGAGATGAATTATGAACTAGAAGGTCTTGCAGTTATGCAGAGATTCGCAGACCGATTAAACAGCGTCTTATTCGTTGATATGATAGACCGACGTTTCCAATGTTCTTGGGACTCCTTCCAGATTAAGACAGATCATGTAGATATCGATGTAGTAGCTAAGTTGGATGTCTATGACGATTTCACTATACTTCCGCCCTCCATGAAAATATCGAATCGGAGGAGTCTTGACTTCAAAGTACCAACTTCTGGTTCGAGTGTTGAACATTTCAAACATCGAGTCTTAACTCCAAGTGCAATAGAAGTGCTAACCAAAGTAGTCCCAGAAACAGGTAGTGACATACTAACCGAGCTGAACACATATGCATATGCAATGGAAGAGGCTGATGTAGCAGAAGGTGTAATCAAAATCCTAAAGGAATACCTCCAACGTGATTCAATTTCGTTATCTGAATTAAGCTCACTGAAAGGAAAAATTGACGAATTTGTAAATTACCTTGATGAAACAGTTGATGCTCTTGACTTTGTTGTTGAACAACATCTCAGTTCTGGAAAGAATTTTGATGTTGACGGACATAAGAGTGCCCTTCTCGCAGACATTGAGAGTAATGTTGATCGTTTTTCAGGAATTAAGAAAACACTAGCCGATGAAATTGTTAATCGCTTCATTCAATCGCTTGATCGTGAAACATTCGGCTCTGAAGAGATACGTGCTTGGCAGCTAAAAGGAACTCTCAGTTATGCAGTGGCATATGCAAAGAAAGTAACACAGTATTTCTCCAAAGAGCTTGACCAGTACCTTGTTGTTTCTGCGGCACGTGACGCCTTCTTTACTGCACTTAGAGAGTTTCGCCAAGAAACATTGACTGAAGGAATGGATTCAACCGACACGATGCTCTTTGAAAAGTTCTATGCGGAAGTTCAATCACAACTCAATGCTGCCTTTTCAAAGAAATCCTATGAAGGTAAAGAGTACAATGATTACACCGATCTGATGGATATAATCACTCGAGAAATTATTGAAACCTTCAAACGTATCGATGTCTGGAACTTGATCAGCTTTACTGATGTAGCTGAAATTGCTCGATCAGAGATACAGAAGAAATATTCTGTTCCTCAACCTGATGGCTCTCTCAATGAAAAGGGACAAGCCATAATGGAGATTTTGAATAATTTCCAAACCACTGTTGCAGATGTGATACCAAACGTTGCGGATAATATTCTGTCCAAGCAATTCATTCGCAAGATGATCGAACGAGCTGATTCTGAAGGTACAAATCTAGTTTCAGAACTCGCAACTGCTGTAGAGAGTGCTGGTGAAAAATCCGAAGCATGGCATAAGGAAGCACGTTCTTGGGTTGAAGGGTTTGAAGAGAGTGTTGATAGTTCCAAATCGAATTCCGAAATCCTTCTTGATTTATTGGAATTTGTACATGAAGTTCTAGGACAAGCTGTGTCTGCAAGTTCTATGGCAGACCGTATCAAATCTGAAGCTGATGAGATGGAAGCAGTTTACAAAGCTGAATTCTCAGAATGGGAAGATGATTATAAGGTAATTGAGAGTGAAAATCAAAAAATCCGTGAACGTAATCAACAAAGAACCAATTTAATTACTGAGGCAACTACACAGTTTACGAATGAAACAACTGAGTATGAACGAGCTCTGAGAGACTACCAAAGCAAAATTCAAGAAAGAGAAGCTAAGATTGCTGCTGCGATTCCAGATGAATCTGGATATGTTTCCCAACCTCTTCCTGCTCCTCTAAAGCTTGAACGTCCCACTCCACTTGATACACGACTTGATGTTATCAAGAGAAATCATATAGAGGAACAAGAGAATCCATTTCCGCCCGAACCTCAGCCTGAACCTACAACCCAATACTATGTTGAGTTGCGTGATCTAATTTACGACAAATTGGCAGAGATGAAGGAACGTGAAACGGGAATGGAAGAAACCTTTGCACGGCGCATTCTGAGACTACAATCTGAAGGTATTGGGGCAGTCGATACTATCAATCTCAATATTGGTGATGACTTCCTAGAATATCTCATGGAGTCTCGAATTCGTGGACTTGGTAGATTGCTACCGCGAATATCCCGCGTGTATCTACGAGACCCGAAGAATTCAGAATTACTCTATCTTGTAACATACGAATATTATGCAGACAGCTTGACTGTTTCGATAGGGAGCACTTTTCTGAGGTGATATGATTGGCAAGTTCGTGGGTACTAAAAACCAGACAAGGCAGCGAAGCTGGAAAAGAAATACTGCTCAGAGAGGCTTTAGCAACTCATATGAGAAGTACAAGAGACCGACAGATCTTCTCTGAAATTCTCGCTGAAACTCAACCTCTAGAAGATGTATTCTCTTTCTTCGCATCGTTCTATCTTCACAGTTACCAAGGAATTCGTCTTCTCAAGGCAACAGGATCTCCTGAACACACACCCGAAGAAGGCAAAGACAAACTTGGTCAAGAAGAACGTCGTCAACTTGAACTTGAAGTTCGTCAGTTATTCGCAGACAAGCAACGTGAAGAGATTGATACTTCCCGTATTTTGAGTGAACTATCAATTCGTTTGTGTGATGATATTGCAGGAACTGACAGTTCATCATCTGACATTAAAGAGAAGATAATTGGTATTGTGAAAGAATACTTGCGTAAGATACCAAACGGTTACACTCCCAATCATGATGTTGACCTTATTCTTGAGATAACTGGATGGGGTGCTCAATGGCGTGATGAACTCTACACCAAGGCATCTGGTCTCAAGGAGAGCGCTATGACACTGAGAGAAGAACTCTTACGAGAGCATCCTTCCGAAGTACCAGAAACAACTGTCTTGAAGATGGGTCTAGAGAAAATCTATGGGCATGCTGAGTATGCTAAAGGTAGACTTGTTGAGGCTTTAGTACCACCTCTAAGTTGGGATGCGATTGCTGATGCAATCTCTAAGAAGTTCTGCAAACCAGTTGCTGATCTGAAAGGTATCAAGATTGCTCACACAATAAGGCTTGGACTCCTTGAAGTCATAGAAGAGGACTTCGATACTCCAACAACAATAGAAAATTACGAGAAACAACTTGGGAAGTACATTACTGGACCTTTCTCTGATATTCTTGCATCTGAATCTGATTCAGTATTAGACATCCTCTCAAACCTACTTCAAATCAGTGAAGATGATATGAGCGCACAACTTCGTCGAAAAGGAATATCTGATGTTTCTGTCATTGCAGAAGGTTTCAAGTCCCTAACTGAAACCACGGATGAAAGTTCCTCAGAACCTCAAGTGAGTAAAGAAGAGATGGAGATGGTCGAACGTTCTCTGAAGACACTGGAAAAGCTCGAGAACACATTGAACCGTCCCGTCAAGGGTATGCTCAAATCAAAGGGTCTCAATATTGCTGAGTTAGAAAAAATCACTCTGGATTTACTGGTTAAAGATCGAAAGAAACTAGTTGGTATTGAAATCGAAGTATTGGAGGAACTAAAGAAGAAGATGAGAGTTCCACCACCAGAAGAGATGGTACGTCTCATGGGAATTCGTGAGCAGGTTCAAAGTGGTGCATTGAGTAATCTAGGCATCTCATCAGCACGAGATTTCAGTCAAGCTAGAGTAGAAGAAGAAACCACTGCATCTATCAAGTTGGATATTATCTGGCACTTCACTACAAGTATCATTACCAATTTAACACGAGTAGTTGAATCATATATTCGTTCAAAACAAGATCTACTTAGAATCAAGGCTCTTCTGAAAAGTATCTACGAGGATACTGATATGACTCTCCAATTTCTACGAGAGGAGATTTTGATTGATTTAGCATCTATGAGAATCTACGAAATGAAAGTCGTTCATCCAGAACTGGATGCCACTAGTATTTGCACTTGGATGCACGCACGATTTTCAAGTAAGGATATGATGGCTGCTGGAAAGGATCTTGAGAATACACCAAGTCCTGTCTTTGCTGGAATCATTGACAAACCTCTCGATATGGAGAGTTTAGAATTTGATAATTATGCAATTGCCTTTGACGTTATGCAGCGCTTTCTGAAACAAGAACGTCTTGAGAAGTTAGCCAAGGAAGAATATGCTTTCGAGGCAAAAGAGAAGGAAGCACGAAAAATCGAATCAAAGAAAGTTGGAATAGATGTCCTCATGTACCTCCATAACAAAGGTGCAACCGTATTCCGTGCAATCAGCCGAGTTGGTACAAAGGGTCTCGAATGGACCCAGAGTGATACTGTCAAGTGTTCCAATCTTCTTAGTTACTACATCAAGACAAACAGAGGTCGATTGATATGTACAGCGTGTGGTACCATCACAAAAGATGGTCAATGCGAGCAGCATAAGAAATCATTCATCAAAGAAGCAAATGATTCTGAGAACTTGTCTATCTTCATCATGCGAGGACTCTTTGAAATAAAGGATAGTTTGATTGGTGCTGGAAAAGGAGCAGAACCTATGGCATGGGACAAAGCAAAGTCTACAATTGATCGTGAGATTGCTGCTCTCAAACGTCAGGGCAAGCTGACATCAAAAACCAATGTCAAAGAGCTTCTCCCTGGAGAAATCAATTATATTATTGGTCCCGCGCTAAGTGCGATTATTGGCAAGTACTTCAACGAGTCACTTGTCTATGCGGCACGAAGAGCAGATATTGCATAGGTCAACTTGAACCTTCAATACTCTCTGTAATCCAGCTGATGTAGTCTTTAGAACCCCATTTGATAGGAAGAATCACAAATTCAGGCACTTCATAGGGATGCTTCTTCTTGATTGCTTCCCAAAGGAGTTCCTTGTAGGCCTCCTGTGTCTTCATAATCAGGAGTGATTCTTCATCAGTGACAATTTCATCTTTCCAGTGATAGATACTCTTCACACTTGAAATAATATTGACACAAGCACAGACTCGTTCTTCAACAAGACTTCGAGCAAGATCCTCACTCTTGTTCTTCGGGCATGTTGTAAGAGCAACTACAAATTCTGACATAGGTTTTCTATGACACTGTTTCCATAAAGCAACTTTCATTTTCTAACTAAAGCTCTGCAAGCGAAGGTCATCTATACACCGTTGCCCGAAACTTACCCAATCTTGGACATGTATCCCTTGATCGATGTTCGGTTCCTGCTTCATCGAGGCTGCTTTGCTGGTCCCGAAGGACTGGAAAGTCTTACGGCCTCTCCAACAGGCGTTTAGTGTCTCCGTGCAACTCACGGCGACTGTAGATAGATCCTTGGACTTGGCTTTCGTCTTGGACCGACACTACAGTTACTTGTTCCCCGTTCCTATATTTAAGCCCCGGTAGAAAAGATGTTTTTGATTCATCATTCATCTAAGAGATGTCCAATATTAAGCAAATTTCGTCAAGCGAAGGCCATTTATAACCCCCCAAATTGCACGATGTCTAGGTGATTCTGTGAGTAAGTTCGAACCTAAGGGTGTAATGCCTGCCCTCGTCACTCCATTCTCTCGAGATGGGGATATCAACGAGGACGGCTTCAAACAGGTTATTGACTACACAATCAGTAAGGGTGTAACTGGTGTTGTCCCAGCAGGTACTACTGGTGAATTCTCTTACATGCGTACTGAGGAACGAAAGAAGCTGTTAAAACTAACAGTAGAATTTGTTGATGGAAGAGTCCCCATTGTGGCAGGTACTGGTCAACATAGTACAAAAGATACTATTGAATTGACCAAGTATGCTGCGGATCTTGGATGCGATGCTGCTCTTGTTATCTCGCCCTATTATTTGCGACCCGTCGATAAGGGATACTACGAGCACTATGCAGATGTAGCAAGTAAGGGAGAGCTCCCACTTATCCTCTATAACATTCCCCAATGTACTCTAGGTCCCCTCAACTCAAACGTTGTCGAGGATCTTGCAGACATCGATAATGTCGTTGGAATAAAAGATAGCAGCGGCAATGTTCCATACTTACTCGAACTAATCCAGAAGCTGAAAGGTAAGATTGAGGTACTTTGCGGTGCCGATGAAGCATTCCTGTCCGCAGTTGTTGCTGGCTCTAATGCCGCAATCATGGCATCAGCCAATGTCATTCCTCACATCTGGCTCGAGGTCATGAAGCTAGCCAGGTCAAACAAGTTAGAGGAAGCTGCTAAACTTCAACGTGAGGCTCAAACGTTCGCACGAATGGTCTTAAAATATGGTGCAGCCCCACCAGTAAAAGCTGCCCTGAGAATGATGGGAATTAAGGCTGGTAGAAGTAGGATGCCCCTCAATACAGGTGGGACATTGACCCCAGAAGTCAAAGATGACATTCGTCTAGAGCTCGAGAAACTTGGTGTAATTGAAAAACACAAGCATGAACCAATTCAGAAAGATATTCAGATTCTGGAAGTGCTTGAGAATCAAGGAATCACTCTTGGACACTCTGCTGGCTTGATGACGAGTCAAGCATCAAATGACACAATTTCTGTAGGAATAGTAGCTGGTCCAAAGACTGGATCAATTGGGCATGCCTTTGTGAAATTACTCACAAATGCAAAGACAGGTCATGAAGGATTAACTGTAATTTTGGAACCAAATTTGCCGGTGAAACCTAGTAGTCTAATGTTTCCAACTCGTAGAATCACATCAATGAGGCAGGCTTCATTATTCTATGGTCCAGTACAGTCTGGTGCAGCAAAGGCAATGGCATCATTCATTGAGTCTGGGAAGATTCCCGCAAACTCATTGACTGAAGATGTTGCCATTATGGCATTGGATGTTGATCTTGATTCAAGAGACCGTCGTGAAGTTGTAACCGCTACGCAGCAAGCTGTCGAAACTGCCCTTGCAGGAATCTGGAGGTCATAAAAATGTCAGAAGGAGAATTTCGCTTTCAAGGTGCTTACCCCGCTCTAGTTACTCCCTTCGATGAAAATGGAGTGAACGAGGAACAATTTCGTGGACTGATTGATTATGTAATCAAAGCAGGTGCAACTGGTATAGTACCCTGTGGAACTACTGGTGAATTTACTAGCATGAAATTTGAAGAGAAAGTAGAAGCATTTCGTATTGCCTGCGATGCAGCAAAAGGCCAAGTCCCTGTTCTTGCAGGAACTGGAGCCGCATATACTGGTGATGTAATCAAGCTTACTCGGCGTGCTGCAGAATTTGGTGCAGATGCCGCGCTAGTTGTATCTCCCTACTTCCTCAAACCCTCTGCAAAAGAGATTTTTGAACATTATGAAAAAATCGCGAATAATAGCGATATTCCAATCTTTCTCTATACATCCCTCAGGTGACAGGCGTTCCTTTGCACTGGACCCTGATTGATGGTCTTAGAGAGATTGATGGGATAGTCGGTCTCAAGGATTCTAGTGGTGACCTCATTAATTTGACAACTATTCTTGTACGGAGACCTGAAGATTTCCAAGTTGTAGTTGGACATGATGAAGTTGCACTCCCCGCACTCGCATCGGGTTGTGATGGTGCAATCCTAGCAAGTGCTAACGTCTTTCCTGATAGATACATCAAGATGCAAGCAGCAATAGCATCTGGTGACATGAAAGAAGCAATAATCATTCAACGTAGTATTCAGAAAACAATCCGTATCTTTGTAAACAAAGGTGGTGGACTAGCAATCAAAGCTGCGCTGAATATGATGGGTGTTCCCGTTGGAGAAGCTCGACCACCACTACAAGTCGGTGATGTCCTTGGTTATGGCGATCTCGATGAGCTTCGTGCATGTCTTGAAGATTTACAGATGATCCCACGTGGTGTTGTGACATTCAAGATGGGCGATAGGGCAATTGAAGCAGAAGAATATCCAAAGGCTGTTGGTATTGTCCCAGACGTAGTTGAGGACTTGACTCTTCTTCATGGAGAGGCACTCTACGGTGGCAATACTGAGGTTGCACATATCGACCTAGTTCTTGGAATACGAGATGGTCCTATGAGCGAAGCACTTGTTGATGCTGGCAAACTCATTGAAGGTAGGCATCCTTCGAATGTCATCAAAGATCTGGAGCTAACAACAGTGTTTGCACCGACCGTGACTGTAACCTCGGAGAAGCACAAGAAAATGGTATTCGACGTTGCTCAGAAGGCTGTAGCTGATGCCGTCAAGCGAACCATCACTGATATGATCATACCTCATGAGTTGATTCCTGACCTCATCTTGGCTGTAAATGCATTTGTTCATCCAAGTGCGGCAAATCCAAGGCGAGTTCACATCAACAATTTCATTGCCGTAAGGCATGCTATTAGGCGTGCAATCGAAGGGCGACAGACTGTTGATGAGATTATTGCACGGAAGGATTCTGCAAGACATCCCTTCGCATACAATCCTTGATTTAAGACTAGACATGGCCATTTGTTAAGGCTCTCAGAACCGATATAATACGAATCAGATGCATGTCCATCACTGATTAGTAGTAATCAAAATTGAGTAGCAGAAAACTCTACGGAAATTGCATTTCCGCTCGTTCTAACGGACCGCGGTGTCGGATTTTCCTATATATACCACGGTGCCTATGATAAGGATAAGTCTTGCATCCCTCTTAGACTGTCGCGCTATCACAACATCCGCTGGAGTTTCAATAAATGGCTGAAACCTACATCATAAGCATCGGCGACCTACCATCTCGAAAAATCAGGAAGAGGGTTAAAGGATTCCTCCGAGATGCAGATGTCGCTGTCGTCGCAGACGATGGTCAGAAGTTTGGAGTGGTTCTTCAAAAGAATCAACTCGTCATCACACCTGACGAGATATAGAGACCCACCTACGTTGCGATTGGTGTCCAAATCTCTCTCACCGCTCACCAAACAGACTGGTGCTATGGTGCAGGTTTCAGATCACACCACAATTCATTCTGTTAGCAAATTCTGAAAAAGGGTGGCAAATCTCGGGTTGCTCTTGGTTCTTCATCGCAAAGCAAATGCTCAGACAGGGGTAACCGCGTCATCGATTGCCACATGTGTTAGTGTATCAATACCTTATGAAAGTGTTCACACCTGAATCAGAACCTTATTAGCGATGGCTGACTCGTGGGACTAATGATGACCATGAATCAATCTAGAGTTCTCACATTGCTGAAAGATTTGGTTGCTACTAATTCGGAGAATCCCCCTGGTCGTGAAGACGAAGTTGCTAAGGTACTTCGTGACCATATGGAAGCTCACAGTATCTCTTGCAAAACAGTAGGGCCTAGTGAACGACCAAACCTGATATTCTCCAGTCATGACGGTGAGAAAGGAGACCTAGTCATGCATGGTCATATGGACACAGTTCCGATTGGCAATATTGAAAGTTGGGACCATGATCCTTTTGCATCAGAAATAGAAAATGGACTTCTCTATGGCAGAGGTGCTTGTGACATGAAAGGACCAGTGGCATCTCTAACTGAGACTCTCATCATCTACACCGAAGAAAAGCACAAACAGCCACTTGTCGTTCTTACAACCTCTGATGAAGAGAGTGGTTGTTCTGGTGCAGAAGAAGTCGCAAAAAGTGGAGAGCTTGCTGGTATCAAATTTGGTGTGTGTGCAGAACCAACTGAACTTCAAGTATTGGTTGGAGAAAAGGGAATCTTCTGGTCTAAGGTTGTCGCTGAAGGTCAGTCCGCCCACGGTTCAAGACCAGAGGAAGGAGTGAATGCAATCCAACTGTGTATGGATGCACTTAGAGCAATCACAGCTGATCCCTATCCCTACGAGCAACATGACCTTCTCGGAGACCCCACAATCAGTATTGGTATGATCAATGGTGGCATCAAGATCAATGTAGTTGCTGCCAATTGCGAAGCACAGGTTGACATGCGAACCGTAAAAGGACAATCTCCTGATTCATTATTGGAACAAATGAATGAGCGAATCTATGCAATAGGACTCGCAGAAAGAGTTCGTGCTGAATATATTCATGGCAAGCCCGCTGTACTGACACCCGCAGATACTGAGATTGTTTCCATAGCCCTTGATGAAGTCGAACGAGTTACTGGAAACCGACCTGCTCTAAGCAGTGCTACGTATGGAACCGATTGTTCAGTACTTCAACCCAAAGTTGGTATCATGAATGTGATTTGTGGACCTGGTTCAATTGAGCAAGCGCATCAACCAAACGAGTTCATTGACATTGAACAGCTCTATCAATCGGTGGATGTCTACCTTGGAATTGCGCGAAAATTCGATAGATGAATTCACGAATGACACTCTGCAGCTAGTTTGGCGTTCGATTCATGATGTTATCTAAGGAATAACACAGTTGGTCACGTCAGGATAAACCTTAAAGTTGACATTGTGTTGACCCAGCTATCAGTTGTTAATTTGGAGTTGTCATTGCCGTGGGTTTCCGAAAAAAGCCTCAAGGTCCAAAGGACCCTAAGAAAGATAAACCGAAAAAAAAGAAGAAGATCAAAGTAAAGGGTCACCTGATAAAACAAATGCAGAAAATGGAAGGTGAGGCTGGGAAAAATAAGAAATTATCCGTTCCTCCAGTTCGTTCTCGTCATGAGGTCATTACTGAGATGTTCGAGTCAAAAACTCGTGCAATCGGGTTAGAGGCATCAACAGCAAGTGGTTACGTTCCAGTTTCGTATACTCCTCTTGCCAGATTTTTGAAAGAGCGAAATGTTCCTGAAGATACTGTTAGTGCCATCATCGATGGAATTATGGAAGAAGAAAGTGAAGCGGATGTTATGACAATAATTGAGGCTGCAGCTGATTCACCTGAAGTTGATCTTATTGGAGATGAGCTTGAAAAAGCAAAAGCACTTGCCGCTGAAGAATGGAGAAACGTCAAAGTTACTCCTGAAGCTTGAAGGGGAATAATCATAATGACAGAACTTCTACATATGAGTGATAACTATCTCAAAGAATTCGACGCAACCGTGATTGATACAGGGGATGGTTACGTAGTTCTTGATAGATCTGCCTTTTATCCTGAGGGTGGTGGTCAATCAACTGACCATGGTGAACTCTCTAATGGTGAACTAACGGTCGCAGTGAAGGAAGTCAGGAAAATCGAGGGTAAAATACGTCATTTAGTTGAGGGGCAACCTTTCGCAGTGGGTGATACTATTCATGGTACATTAGATTGGGCTAGACGCTATGAATGCATGCGATTTCACACATGTCAACATGTTCTCTCACGATATCTCCAACTAAACTACGGAGTGGAAACTAAAGGGAATAATATCAAACCGGGAGAGAGTAGAGCTGATTATACTCCATTGGAATCATTCGACGAGGACATGAAACGAGAAGTAGAAGCTGGTGCCAACGCTATAATGAATCAGAACCTACCAGTTGAGATTCGGAATATGCCTAGGAGCGAGGCAATCGCTTTTCTAGAAGAGAAGGAATATCAAACTCGATATCTCGAAATGGTACCAAAATCTGTAGAGGAATTTCGTATTCTTCTGATTGGTGACTATGATGCTGCCTCTTGTGCTGGAACACATGTGGCCAATACAAGCGAGATTGGGACCATTCAGATTGGTAAATCCAAGAATGTTGGTGCCGGAGTCAGAAGAATCTACTTCAAACTTTCAGACCGCTAATTGGTGCAATTTTATCATAGTCAACAGTTTTATGCGCACTAGTATTGAACAAAAGTAGTGTGACCATTATGAAAGCGCTTGTGCTTACTGCTGGAGAAGGTAAACGGCTTCGGCCGCTAACGATCAATCGCTCGAAATCTATGTTAATGATTGCTGGACGACCCGTTCTACAATATATCATAGATAGTCTTGTGGAAAATGGGATTCGTGACATCATAGTAGTTGTTGGGCACGGACGGGAAGAATTGATTGACCACTTCCAGATGGGTGGAGATCAAGGCGTTAGAATCAGGTATGTTATACAACACAAGCAAGAAGGAGCAGAAAGTGCAATTCTAACAGCGCGTGAAGAACTTGAAGATGAAGAGGAATTCCTTCTAGTAAATGGCGATGTTCTTGTTGAACCTGAAATGGTCAAGAGGATACTTACTAACCATGAAACTGTTGGAGGTGATGTGACAATGCTTGTCACACTTGTTTCCAATCCAGAGCAATTTGGTACAGTGAAAATTGGTGCTAATGGTGTAGTCGAGGAGCTCGTTGAGAAGGGTGGACCCGATCGCTACGTAAGTAATTATGCTGTTGCAGGTGTTTCCATCTTTAGCAAAGAAACCCTTAATCTACTTGAGAAACATGGGAAGATGGAGAAGACATTCGAAGAATTAATTGCGAGTGGGAAACAAGTATCTGCTGCTGTGTGGGAAAAGGAATGGGCTGAGTTTACATGGCCTTGGGATATTCTAAATGCAAATAGAATCGTTATGGACCGTCAACTTCGGGGAAAGGGTAGTTTCATTGCTGAATCTGCGGATGTTCATCCGACCGTCGTAATCGAAGGGTCCGTGTATATCGATGAAGGAAGTATAATTCGTCCACATACTACATTGAGAGGTCCAATCTATATCGGTAAACAGGTCTACATAGGTAATAATTCACTAATTCGTGATTATTCCAGTCTCTGTGACGGAGTTCGGATTGGATATGCTGTAGAAATGAGAAACACAATGGTCTTTGAACGAGTGAATGTAGGTCGAATGACATACTTGGCTGATTCACTCATCGGAGCTGATACGTGCATAGAAGCTGGGGCTCAATTATGGAACTGGAGACCTGGAACTGAACCGCTATTTCTTGATAGTGAAGCTGACGCTGTTCAGGTACCTTCACAGAAATTTGGTGCGATAGTTGGGGACAATGTGGTTATTGGAGTCAATGCATCAATCTATCCTGCAACACGGATTGGAGAGAACAGTATTATCTCTGCTGGCTGCGTGGTTGATGAGGACATCCCACCAAATAGTGAAGTAAGCGTCAGTCAAAAACTCAAGATTAGCGAACGTAAGGGAGAGCCTAACTGTTAATTGGTTGGGCTATTGAAGTAGCCCACCTCTTCATCATCAATCATAACGTAAGTGGTGTTCCCCTTCACAATTGTTCTAACTTCCGCATCTTCTCTGAGAGGAGCAATCTTGAATTCATGCCCATCAACTTGTATTGTTGTATCACTCGTTGAATGGATAATTACAATATCATGGTGAACTCTCTTCTGCTCCACTTTTCTGCTTGGCACAAGTCTTAGTTGTGAGAGAAGCGCATCTAGATGCTTCAGCTCGTTATCATTCAAAAGTTGACGAATGGATCTGTAACCAAGATACCTGTCTTTCCCCTTTCGGATGATGTGGTCCTCATATTTTCCGGCAAATAACCGCTCTACTCCTAAATATGGTCCAAACCCTCTATTGATTGCATCAAGGTCCGTACTTCTTTCTGACTGACGCTCTTTGTGTTGAGCTGGATGGCTTAGCTCGTGAGCTAGGAGCCCAGTAAGTGCAGCTTCATGCCAAATTTTAGTTTCATTGCTACACCTAATTTTGACATCCTTAATATCGTGAGTCCAACTTATTGTGGCAAAACTGCTACTCCGCCCCCACTGTATACTGATATGACTTCGATTTAATTCTGGATATGCACTTTCAATTAGTTGCATTACCAACTTCGAGAGGTCAATCATTTCACCCATTAGAATATCTTCCCAAGTAAAAGACTGATAGATGAGCATCTTTAAAAGCACACCTCAGGATTTTGCGCCAAGACCTAGTCAGCGGTATCTAGGAGAGTAATTACCATCAGTCGAAAGAAGTGGGGCAAATCTGCCACCAAGACCGAGAAAATAATTCGAGACGCAGTTCCTAAACCTGAAGCGTTGAAAGGAATCGATGAGTACCTAGGGAAAACTAGGTCAGTTACATGTTTCGATATTGCAAATCGATTCAATATTAGGATGAGCGTTGCTCGCAAGCTTCTGAGAGAGAAAGAAGCTAAAGGAGAACTTGTACCTTACATTAGAGAAGGTGGTTTCATTGTATACACCACTCCATCCGAAATGGAAAAGAGAGAGAGTGGTGTACCAATTATGACCGCAGAGGTTTTTGAAAGGGTTGCATCTTCTGTAACTTCAAAACCTGTGATTACAGAAGAAATGGACGAAGCACTTGTAGCGGCTGGAACTCCTGGAGCTGTCAAACCTGGCAAGTTAGCCTACAAGAGACGAGAACGTGGAGAACGAAAAGAGCGCAAGGATGACAGACCTGAAGTTGTCGTTGAACCACTCGAAGCTAAGCCTGAAGCTGCTCCTGATCCTACTCCCGAACCCGTAGTTGCCAAGAAGAAGACTCCTGCTAAGAAGAAGCCTGCCAAGAAGGCTACTGAGAAGAAAGAGGCTAAGCCAAAGAAGGCTGCAGCTAAGAAGCCAGCCAAGAAAGATGAGAAGCCTAAGAAGACTGCAGCTAAGAAGCCAGCCAAGAAGGATGAGAAGCCTAAGAAG
>Ga0114923_10000187_pt1 | contig 49662 bp, 50 predicted proteins | sample SumtaG_FD_89578 | JGI IMG/M metagenome (GOLD analysis project Ga0114923, IMG submission 89578) | Deep subsurface microbial communities from Indian Ocean to uncover new lineages of life (NeLLi) - Sumatra_00157 metaG | ecosystem: Environmental > Aquatic > Marine > Oceanic > Sediment | place: near... | reverse complement strand
TTCATCATCTCGCCGCAATCCATTGAACCGTCCTCACCGCGAAACTTCTCCATCATCGCCGAGCAGTCGAAAGATGAGTCCTCACCGCAGAATTCATCCATCATGCGGGACATCTCTTTCGACTTGCCCTCGGGAAACTTGAAACCAGCCCCCGAGCAGCAGTCGTCAACTACTTCTATTGACTTCTTTGGATCCGTCATGTCATTCACCTCCTCGCTGTGTGATGCTGTCTTTCCCTTTTCAGACGCGTTTGCCATGGAAAAGGATACAGTTATAAAGTATTCGTATTTCTTATAATTCGGCAACTATCGAATAGTCTCACAAAAAAAAGATCATTTCACTCCAGAACAAAGAATGCCTTCATGGCCGTCACTGTTTCGGGGTCGATCCAGCACTCCATTTTCTGTCCGCGCCGCTCCATCTTTATGAGACCCGCCTGGCGCAGTTCTTTCAGGTGATGTGAGATGGTTGAAGGCACAATGCCCAGGAACTTCCCTATATCTCCCACGCAGGCACACCCATGGCTCCCCACCTCACCCTCAAGCTCATCCTCCGAGATAGACATGCAACATTCGGAGACCAGGCGAAGGAAGATCTTCAGCCGGTTCGGGTTTGAGAGAGCCTTGAATTTCTCAGCATACTCAAGTATGTGTGCATCTCGAATGTTCGACATGTTTCGAATTCTAACTACCCGCCGGCACTTTGTCAAGTCCCAAAAAACTTCAGGAGAAGGATGGAGGGGTACTGGGTACTGGGTACTGGGTACTGCTCCTAACCGTAACCGTTAAGTGTTAAGTAAATATCTCACTTTTCCACAGATGGGGAAATGCTGTGGAATGGCAACGATGCATTGGTATGGGGGTATGGGGGTCGCCGTTCTTGATAGAACACGCTTATCGGCCGCCAAGAGTGCGCCATATACGAGGCTCGACTGACGAGGGAACCGGAGCGTACACGATATCGTACGTGAGGATTGCCGAGGAGGGAGTACGAAGTAGATGGTGCTCTATTGGTGGCCGGACTTAAACAGAGATGTCACTTAGGAAGTATCAGCTTTCATCCAGGCCTGAACCATCCAGGATACTTTCCACCTGGACCCTTTTGATTTGCCTCTCGTCAGAACCCAGCACGGTGAACTTAAGTCCCTGGATGTGAACCGTTTCTCCCGGCGAGGGCACTGTCCCCGTCACCTCCATGATCAGACCACCCACTGTTTTTGAAGGAGTCTCTCCCGCCCAGTACGTGAAGACTCTCATAAGATCCTCAACGGGCGTTCTACCTGATACTTCAAGGGCGCCTGAGGGGAGCGTTCTCATCATCACAACTTCGCGGTCAAACTCATCCTGTATCTCTCCCACCAGCTCTTCCAGCACGTCCTCGAGAGTGATAATCCCCTCCGTTCCTCCGAACTCGTCTACGACCACCGCCATGTGGATCCTTCTTTTTTGAAACTCCTTGATAATCCTCCCGAGCTGTGCGCTCTCCGGAATAAAATATGGCGGCTGAAGGTGGTGGGACAGGCGGTAGCTGTCCCAGGAAGAGGCTGGTTCGATGAGAAGATCCTTTACGTGGAATACTCCAACCATTTCGTCCAGATTCTCCTTGTAAACAGGCATCCGGCTGTGTCCGCTTTTGTTGGCGACCTCCAGAACCGTGTCGACGTCATCGGAAATTTCGAGTCCGACGATCTGGGTCCTTGGTACCATTGCGTCCTTGACCGTTTTTCCGTGGAACCTGATAACCCTTTCGATGAGATGGGCCGGATATTTGTCGATGCCTCCTTCCTTGGCGCTCATGGATACGAGCAACCGGATCTCGTCGGCTTGAACAGTGGCAAAGTCCTGGTCGGGATCGCCCCCTGTCATCAGGATGAGCCCGCGGGTCAGCCCGCTGAAGATCCACGTCACCGGCCAGATAAGATAATGGAAAAGGATCAGGGAGTAGCCGGCCAAAAGGACATACCTTTCCGCGTACCTTCTGGCCATCACTTTGGGTGTGATCTCTCCGAAGACGAGGATCACGAAGGTCGTGGCTCCCACCGCCACAGCCAAGGCGCTACTCTCCAAAACCCGGGAAGCGATGTCGGTGGCTATGGCGGTGGCGCCGATATTGACGAGGTTGTTCCCTATGAGGATGGAGGTGAGCAGCTCGCTGGGGCTGTCAATCCAGACGCGCAGGGGGTCGCGCTTCCTGCCCCTGGCCTGCAAAAGCGCCTGGAGTTTTGCTTTAGACAGACTGATGAAAGCTGTCTCGGAACCTGAGAAAAAGGCCGAGAAAAAAAGACAGCATATGATGATGATCCACTCCCAGGTGGGGACAGATGACATGGCCTGTCAGATACTCTCCGAGAATTCCTCTGATTCCACGTAAGAAACATAGGGCTCCTCGTGAGCCCTCTGTGCCTGGCAGTACCTGTGAACCCTCTCTACTACCTCACCGGGATCATCGGTCATGGAGAACAGCTCCAGCTCATCCTCCTCCAGGTAGCCGTCTGCCACCATCTTGTTCTGCAGCCAGCTGTACAGGTCCCCCCAGTATGACCGGTCGAAGAGGATGATGGGAAACTTCTGCATTTTGCCTGTCTGTTTGAGAGTCAGTGACTCGAAAAGCTCGTCCATGGTCCCGAATCCGCCAGGCAGGACGATGAGAGCTCTGGCATACTTGACGAACATGACTTTCCGAATGAAAAAATAGTGGAAAGTGAGTTCAACGTTGGCATATTTATTGGGCTCCTGCTCGTGGGGAAGGGTGATGTTAAGCCCCACTGAAGTCCCCCCTCCCTCAAAGGCCCCCCGGTTGGCCGCTTCCATGACCCCGGGACCTCCGCCCGTGATCACACCATACCCTTTTTCGGCAAAACATCTGCCTATACTGCGGGCCGCCTTGTACACATCATCTTCAGGGGCGCAGCGGGCGGAGCCGAAGATGCTGACAGAATCCGGGATCTTGGACATGACCTCCATGCCGGTGACCATCTCGGCCATCATTCTGAAAACCCGCCTGTTGTCCATTTGGCCTCTGTGGAGCTTCTGGAGAACAGGATGGATCTCTTTGGAAATAACTTCCTCCAGAAGGGCCTTGATGATGCGGCTGGTCTCGTTGTCACCCACTCTGAATCCTTTCTTGACATGAAAATGCAACCTGCCCGCAGGTAGGTGGTCATTTAGCTTTAGCAGATACTGCCGAGGACATCAATGTGACATTCCCAATCCGAGATCCTGATCCGAGATCCATTTTCGAATCTCGCATGCACTAACACTATCGCATGCTATCTTTTACTTTACGACATATTGTGATAGTTTTGTGTGCTTTACCGGGAATCGCATTCCTGAAGGTCTTTCGGCGGGAGGGGAGAAAGCGAACCCGGACAGGAGGTGTTACCTTGACGCAGGCCCAGGCCGGCCCCCGTAAGAAAAATGTGTTTGAGCCCAAGTGGCTCGCTTGGGAGATAACCGGCAAGTGCAACCTCAACTGCATTCACTGCCGATCCTCGTCCACCATGGGTTCTGATGAAGGCGACTTCACCCTGGATGAAGCCAAAAAGTTCATTGACGATATCACATCCTTTGCCCACCCGGTCGTAGTTCTCTCAGGCGGGGAACCACTCCTTCGCAATGATGTTTTCGACATCGCCGCTTACGGCACAACCAAGGGGCTGCGCATGGCCATGGCCACCAACGGCGCCCTGGTCGATGACAATATCTGCGAGAAGATAAAGGCATCCGGTATTCGCATCGTGTCTCTAAGCCTCGACGGCTCCACTGCCGAGATCCACGACGATTTCCGCAAGCAACCGGGAGCTTTTGAGGAGACCCTCAGAGCATCAGAATTTTTCAAAAAACATGAAATCGAATTTATCATTAATTCCTCCTTTACCAAGCGCAACCAGGACGACATCCCCAATGTTTACAAACTGGCCAAGGAGATCGGCGCCAGCGCCTGGTACATGTTCATGATCGTTCCCATGGGACGCGGCGAAGATCTATTGGCCGAGTTGATCCCCAAGGAGGACTATGACGAGATCCTGAAGTGGCATTTCCAGATGGAGCTTGAGGAAAAAGACATGCTTGTCAGACCTACTTGCGCCCCCCATTACTATCGCATCGTCCAGCAGGAGGCCAAGGCCAAAGGTATCGATTTTGAGCGAAGAAATCTCAAGTTCGGCACAGGGGGAGGGAAAGGTTGCATTGCCGCGCAATCCATCGCTTTCATCGGGAGCCGGGGGGAGGTTCAGCCCTGCAGCTATTTCCCGCAGTCCGCTGGTAATGTCAAACAGCAGCACTTCAAGGAGATATGGGACAACAGCCTGCTTTTTAAAGATATGCGTAGCTTCAAAGATTACAAGGGCCGTTGCGGCTCCTGCGAGTACCTCAGCGTTTGCGGAGGGTGCCGGGCTCGGGCTCTGGCAATTTCCGATGATTACATGGAAGAAGAACCTTTCTGCGATCACGTCCCTGTGAAGGTCCGCCGCGACAGAAAAAAGGAGCAGCAAGCAAATGAATAATACTTATATCGACGCCTGTTTCAAGCGCCCGACCAGCCACACCCCCATCTGGATCATGCGTCAGGCGGGAAGATATATGCCCCAGTACCAGGCGGTGCGTGGGCGGGTTGACTTCCTCACCCTTTGTAAAACCCCTGACCTGGCTACAAAAGTAACGCTTCTTCCCATTGACCTTCTCAATGTGGACGCTGCCATACTCTTCTCCGATATTCTCATTCCGCTGGAGCCTATGGGGATTTCGGTAGCTTTCGAGGACAAGGTCGGCCCGGTGCTTTCAGCTGTTCAGGATGAGGCCTCCATAAAAGCCCTCCGTATGATCGAGGCGGAGGAGGATGTGGGATTCGTCATGGACGCCATCCGCATGATCAGGAAAGAGCTTGATGGCCGAGTTCCCCTCATCGGTTTTTCCGGATCACCTTTTACGCTGGCGACCTATGCCGTGGAGGGAGGGACCACAAAGAGCTTCCATAATATCAAAGGTCTGATCTACTCCCGGCCTGACCTTGCCGACTACCTGATGGACCTTCTGGCCGATGTCGTTATCAACTATCTTAACGCCCAAGTGGATGCCGGCGCCCAGGCGATCCAGATATTCGACACATGGGGCGGTATCCTGGCAGATCCCGAATATGTCCGATTTTCACTCAAGCCGGTCCAGAAGATCATCGCCAACCTGAAGCGGGACAGCATTCCGGTAATCTATTACATCAACAACGGTTCCTACCTCGCCCACCACATGGACAATATTGACGCGGATGTCATTGGTATCGACTGGAGACAGGACATCGGCGAGGCACGCCGGACTTTTGGCAAAAACAAAGGGGTCCAGGGCAACCTTGACCCCACCGTGTTGTTCGCTTCGCCGAAAGAAATACGTACGAGGGCGCACCGGATAATGGATACGGTTGGTCCCGAACCGGGACATGTCTTCAACCTGGGGCACGGTATCCTTCCCCAGACACCAATGGATAACGCCATCGCCCTCGTCGAAGCAGTACACGAATACAGGCGGTAATTGATGGACTCGGAAATAGGCTTGAAGAGACTTTTTGCGAGGTTATCATAGCTGATGGTACAAGGCGGCCGCCGGACAGCCGTCCTTCTCCTCAACATGGGCGGACCCGATTCCCTGGATGCGGTTCGGCCGTTCCTCAGGAACCTTTTCTCTGATCCCACCATCATAGGCCTTCCTGGGCTCCTGAGGCGACCCTTGGCTGCCATGTTATCTGCCCGCCGGGCTCGCAAGGTCCGTCCCCGATATGAGCTCATAGGCGGCAAGAGCCCCATCGGCCCTATCACTCTTGATCAGGCATGGGCAATTAACCAGGCACTTGGCCCAACCTTCGGCCCGGTGCTGCCTGCCTTCAGCTACTGGCGCCCTTTTATCTCAGACGCTGTACGTGAAGCTTCCCGATCAGGCGCTGACAGCCTTGTTGCACTCTCGCTTTACCCCCAGTACTGCCTGGCAACGACAGGAACGTGCCTGGAAGAGCTCTCCAGGAACCTTCCGGGAACCTCTTTCGAGAATTCAACCCGTATCATTGATTCCTGGGCCACGCACCCTTCTTACCTTGACGCCCTTGCCGGCACTATCGATGAGGCAATTATGCGGATTCCTGAAAACCTTCGGGATGACGCCGTCATCCTGTTCTCCGCCCACGGGGTCCCGAAATCCATCATTGAAGGTGGCGATCCCTATCTTGAGCAGACCCTCGGTACAATCGAAGGAGTGATGGAGCGAATGAAGGACCATGAGCATCAGATCGCCTTCCAAAGCCGCCTGGGCCCATTGAAATGGCTTGGGCCGTCTCTTCCCGACAAGCTGGAGAAGCTATCGGCCAAAGGAGCCCCACCTCTGGTGGTCGTGCCTGTATCCTTCGTCTCGGATCACATTGAGACCCTTTACGAGCTGGATATCCAGCATAGGGAAATAGCCAGGGAACTGGGTTTCACCATCTATGAGAGGGCGCCGGCGCTTAATACGAGACCGGATTTCATTGCGGCACTCGCTGATTTAGTGCGATCGTCCGCACCTTCACGAGGGGGAGAGAAGGAGAAAAAGGGAGAGGGAGGGAGGGAGAGAGGGAGAGAGGGAGAAAAAATCTAGGTTCTCTGAATCCTCCACACTCCCATACTCCCATATCAACCTATCCCCCACTCACCCGCTCTGGCACTCAAGTATTTCCCCCCACTCACCCCCTCACCCCCTCACCCCCTCCGGCACTCCAGTATATTAAAGCACCTTGACAACTACAGTTCCTTTCCCTAATATTTAGCTACCCTAACTATTAGGCAAAGGAAATACTGGAGGAATTAACGTGTCTACACCCATTCACACCATTGCCCAGCTCTACCCAAGACTTATGAGGGCCATGGGGCACCTGCGGGGAGTTGTGGATGAGGCCATGGACCTTACATATAATCAGTACAAGGCGCTCCTCTCGCTCTCCGACATGGGACCGTGCACCCTGAACTCGCTGAGCCGGGAACTTGGGGTGGCCACCAGCTCCGCCAGTCAGATGGTGGATCGTCTTGTGGCCATGGAACTGGTGGAAAGAACCCCTGCAGACGAGGACCGCCGCAGCATCGTCCTGATGACCTCGACCAAAGGTGAAAAACTGCTCGAAAAAGTAAAGGAAGAGATCCTCCAGAAATATCAGGACTTGTTCGATCACATCAGACCGGCAGAACAAGCTAATCTGGCTGGTGCTATTCACACACTCGTACGCATCCTCGAAAAGGCAATACACGGAGAGGAAAGAAGAAAGTGAGCACATCTTCAGATACAAGAAGGATCGTTATCATCGGCGGGGGGATTTCAGGTCTTGCCGCGGCTCATTTCGTCAAAAGGATCGCCCGTAACCAGGGACGCCCGGTCCAGGTCGATCTGTTTGAAGAGGATGCCAGGGCGGGTGGAAAATTCGACACACGCTCAGACAGCGGATATATCGTTGAGGGAGGCCCTAACGGTTTTCTCGATAGCAAGCCCTGGACGCTGGAGCTGGTCCGAGAACTCGGCATGGAGAAGGAACTCCTGCCCAGCGATCACTCCGCCGCGCGAAGGTTTATTTATTCCAGAGGTCGGCTTCATGAGCTCAAAGCTTCCCCATTAAGCTTCTTTCTTGGCGGACCCCTTTCCATCCCCGGGCGGTTGCGGATCCTGGGTGAGCCGCTGGCCTCGGTAACGCCCAAGGGTAAGGATACCTCCCTGGCTGAATTCGCCCAACGCCGCCTGGGCAGGGAAGCCCTTCAGCGCCTTCTCGACCCAATGGTATCGGGGATCTTTGCCGGAGATCCTTTTCGGATGAGCCTGAGGGCCTCTTTCCCCCGCATCGCCCAGCTCGAGGAACAGTACGGAGGACTTACCAAAGCCATGCTCGGCATCGCGATGGAAAGGAAAAGAGCCAAAAAGAGGGGCGAGGAGCAGGGGATATCATCAGGCCCATCCGGGCCGGGGGGAGTCCTTACAAGTTTCAGGAAGGGGGTTTTCCAGCTTACCGACCGTCTGGCGTCGGACATGGGGGAACACATTCACACCAGTACTCGGGTCCACCGGTTGGAAGTGGTCAACGGGAGGCTCAAGATCCTGACCGGTAAGGGAGAGTTTGAGGCCGATGGTGTCATCGTCGCCACCCCTGCGAACATTGCCGCTGGTATCCTGCAGGGCGCGGCGCCCCAAAGCAGGGATATCCTCTCACAGATCCCATATTCGCCCATGACAATTGTTGGAGTCGGATACAACGTGGGTGACCTCCGTGAGCCTCCTACCGGCTTCGGATACCTGATCCCGAAAGTTGAAAACAGAAAGATCCTTGGCGCACTGTGGACCTCCAGCATCTTTCCCGGACACAGGTCCCCGGACGGCAGATTTCTCATCCGGGTCATGATAGGAGGCGCCAGGGACCACGAAACGCCGTTTTTTCCCGATGAAAAGCTGCTGACAATAGTGAAGACCGAGCTGGCTGCCACAATGGGCCTGACGGCTGAACCGTCTTTCGTCACTATCATCCGCTGGAAAGAAGCTATCCCGCTCTACACCGTCGGTCATCTTGACCGTCTTGCCGAGGCCGAAAACGGGCTACCGCCGGGTGTCGTGCTGGCGGGCAACGCCTATCGTGGGGTGGGGATAAACGACTGTGTCAGGGAAGCGGAGGTGGCGGCGGAGAAAATTCTGGAGACACTGGAATGATCCTGAGTGGGGGAGGGGGTGAGAGGGAGAGGGGGAGAAGGTTCCCAAGATCAGTGACTCGAAATTAGTGATTGGTTTGGACTTTTCGTTGACTAAGTTTCGCTTTTCTCTATGCTCTCTGTGACTCTGTGGTAAAATTCGCCGTTTTTACAAAAACCGTTCTTTAAATCTGGATTCCGGGTCAAGATCATACTGTGTCCGGAATGACTGAGTATTGTCCCCCACTCCCCCTTCCTCCCACTCTCCCCCTCCTGCTTCTTCGGTGCCTCATCACGAGTCCTGCAATAACGTGTCCTGCACAAACTGCTTGATCCTCTCTCTCGTATCCCTGTCTATGATGATGAAACTCAGCCCGTGTATGTAACTTCCCTCCACATCCTGAACGTAGATGATCTCAGCGCCCAGTGTCAGTTCACCTGGTTGGCGAGGCAGTGTGAAGGTCAGTTTCAGAATATCATCCGTAGTAAGCGGGCGGTCCAGTACAAAGCCCGCTCCCCCCTCGCCTATCTCTTTCAGTTCTCCAGTCAAATGCTCTGACCCCGTTGTGCCTTCCGCAATTACATTGCAGGGAACGCGATTGTATGCCCTTGGATTGGCCTCAATGAGGGTCTGAACCCTCTGAAAAAGCAGCCTGGGATTGACCGGTTTGAGAAGAAAGTCGTTGCATCCACTGCTGACCCAACTTGCAACATCACCAACCTCCTCTGTAGTGGCCAGAACGATCACCGGGACACCCTCGAAAGAAGAGGTCGATCGCATTTCCTTTATCATGGTTTCTTCCACAGCACCCGGAGTCCCTACCTCCACAATGAGAAGATCCACCTCGCCGCCTCGCAAGATATCAAGGGCGTCCGGGGGAGATCCTGTTTCCAGGACCTGGTATCCATATCTGGCAAGCAACTCCAGCAATTGCCTGCGGATCTGCTCCGACCTGTCCACTACAAGGATCGTCTTTCGCTTATTCATCGGGATCCACATCCATGTGCTCCAATGAAAATTCCATGCGTCTATGAAGAGAAGCGGGATCAGGCCCGGTTGTCTGACCCTGCTACCCGAAGGGAGAGAAAACCGGGCCTGATCCCAAAAACATGTATATGCATAGCGGTCCTGTAAGCCGAGTTCTGTCTCTGACTGGCCAGAGGCTTGCCCTGAACCTGTCGGAGGGTGACCATTCATCTGGGACCGCCGTTGCCGACGACCTCAAGCGGCCTACCCGGGAGCTTTGGACGGGCCGCCCTCATGCGCTCCCCTATTTGGCCTTGCACCGGATGGGGTTTACCTAGCTGCCGATGTCACCACCGGCACTGGTGAGCTCTTACCTCACCCTTTCACCCTTACCCGGCTTCGTTGCGCTATGCGCAACTTCGCGGTGATAAACCCCCGAGGAGGCTTGCCACGTCGAAGCTCAATGAGCGAAGACGGGCGGTCTGCTCTCTGTGGCACTTGCCCTGGGGTCACCCCCGGTCGGCGTTACCGACCATCCTGCCCTTCGGTGCTCGGACTTTCCTCTCGCTCCGCCAGAGGCGGAGTAAGCGGTCACCCGGACCACTTTGCAGGGATATTCTAACGCAATATGGGTAAATGGCAATGGGGAAGGGGAGGGGGGAAGGCAGTCCAAAGCCCAAAGTCCAATGTCCAATGTCCAACGTCCAAAGAAAAAGCATTGCCTGGTGTCTATGGAAACAGTTGGTGGATCGACGTCTTATCGGGCAAAGCAGGCCTTACGTGCTGGGTTGGGGAGGTTCGGAGGTTATGGAATCCATCATTTCAATAGCAGCTTTTGCCATGGCGCTATCAGGGAACTCCCGAACCGTTCTTTGGTAAAACTCCTTTGCCTCAACTCCCTTTTCAAGCTGACCATAGCAATACGCAATATTCAAAAGGGCCATTTCCCGGTAGCTGATCCTGCTCGACGACAAAAGGGTTATGTACCGCCATTCATCGATCCACTTGTGGCGGCAGAAATAATCGTAGCTTTGCTTGAACCTTTGCAACGCCGGAGCAAATTCCTCCTTCCTGAAATGAGCGATCCCCTTTCGGTGCTGCACAGCAACCGTTCTTCTCAGGATAGCCAGAACAGAGAAATAAGCCAGTGTTCCAATGATCGCCGGATTTTCCGTTCCCGTCCTGGAAGCCAGGACAATGAAAACCGAAAGAATTAATAGTTGAGGTATTAAGAACAACCAGGAACTCTGTTTAACTATGGGCTGTTTTGAAGCCATGTGGACTTTTCACTTTCAGGAGAAGGGGGGGGGGAAGTTTCGGGTTTCGGGTTAGGGGTTAGGTGTTAGGGGTTAGGGGTTAGGGGTTAGGGGTTAGGATAATCCATCCCGGATATGCATCGCAAGAAATTTTAGGTCGTTCAGAGTGTGCCAGATGCATGGCCAGAGTCCTGAGGAATGCCGGAGGCGTATATGCTGACATACGTGGAGGATTTCCGAAGGGCGATAACGCAAAAGATGCAGCATAGGCCAACACATTAAGCGGGAAGTTCCTATCGGCCGTCAAGAGTGCGTCAGCTACGAGGCTCGACTGAGGAGGGAACCGCAGCGTACACGACAACGTACGTGAGGATTGCCGAGGAGGGAGTACGAAGTAGACGTCGTGCTATTGACGGCCGCACCAACTATAATTCAACCTTACCTTTGGCATCTATGGCAAGATTGGCCATCCTATCCGCCTCTTTATTTTTTTCCCTCGGAACGTGCGTAAAAATCACTTTATCAAATGAAGAGATCGCCTTAATGGCGGTAAAGTAGAGATCCTGCAGGTGCGGACTCTTGACCTTGTACTGTCCATTCAATTGTTTCACGATGAGTTCACTGTCTGATCTGACCTGAAGTGCGCGGATACCCAGTTGAGCCGCTTTTTGCATCCCAAAGAGCAAGGCCTTGTACTCGGCCACGTTGTTGGTGGCCTCTCCCAGGTACTCTCCAAATCGATGGATAGAGCCATCGGCTGCCTCCAGGACGATACCCACACCCGCTTGTCCCGGGTTTCCCCTAGCCGCACCGTCCACCGACAAAACCGCAGTGGTCGGTGAATTTTGATCGGCGCCTGTCATGGAGTAAAGCATGTCTGCAAGCGCCTCCCTGGTCAATTCAGGAAAGGCCGCAAGGGTCTGCTCGACATCCAGTGTATCGGCAAGGTGCCGGAGCACCCGCACCGGATCATTCCTGGTCGACATATATGATGCGGCTGCAGTTGGGGCACTGGTGGACACCACCTTGAGCCAGCACCTGATTGTAAAGCTGCGGGGGAATCGTCATAAAGCAGCCGTTGCACACCCCTCCGGAAACCAGGACAACGCCTTTACCCCTGTAGCGCTCGAAGACCTTCTGGTATTTACTCAAAAGCACCGGATCGATGAGGCTCGCCTCCACCGCCCGCGTTTTTTCCAGACCCTCTCGCTCGCCCTGGATTTTTTTCAAACGGCTATCGGCCTCGCTACGCTCCTTTTTAAGAGTCTTTGCCTGATCCCCGATCCTGGATTCCACATCGAGGTAGCTATCCTGGATAACCTCTTTTTCTTCCAGAAACTCCTTGATCTGAGCTTCCAGTTCGCCTCGTCTCTTTTTAGCGATCTCTGACTCCCTCTGAACGGCTTGATACTCCCTCTGCGTCTTGACCGCCAGAGCCCGAGCCTGGCAACGTCGCTGATGATCCTTGACCTCATCGAGTTCAATGTTCAGGTCCGAGATCTGTTTCTCAATCTCATTCAGGGTCGTCCGGATCTGGTTGTGCTCCTCCTCGAGCAGACCAACGGTTTTCTGTTTCTTCTGGATTTTCTGGGGGATATCTTCCTCTTCTTTTTGAAAAGCCACTATCTTCTCGTCCGTTTCCTGCAAATGTACCAATCTGTCAAGCATGTCCTTCACCCTCTTCTTTCTTGAATTATACTGTCTGACCCTTCCCAGCCCTTAGTCACGATACCGACACGAAGGGATCTCTCTCCTTTGCATTAGAAAATTGAACATTTAATCCCTGTCCGGCAAGCTTCTTTTCAATAAGTTCCCCGAAACGGATAAGCCCATACCTTTCAGGGGCAAAATGCCCCACATCCAACACATGGATACCGGCATCCTCGGCCTTTCGGGCGCAATGATACTTCACGTCCCCTGTAATATACAGCTGGGCTCCAGCCGCGACAGCGGCGTCCAGGAGCGATGCTCCGCTCCCGGCACACACGGCAACGCTTCTTATCCTGCTGCCCTTTTTCCCAACAAGCCTCATAGAGCCTGCTTTCAGCTTGGAATTAACCATGGTCGCGATCTGCCCGACTGTAGACATCTGCGGGAGCACACCTGCAATGCCGAATCCGGCGCCTGGTGTGTTGGAGCTCATAGGATAGACATCGATAGCAGGCACCTCATAGGGATGAACTTTCCGCACACTTGCGAGTACCGCTCCTAGAACTTCGGATTGCACGGAAATTTCAAACCGTACTTCCTGAACCTTTTCGTCGCGCCCTAACTGTCCTTTCGTCGGCGAGGCTCCTTCACACGGGTGAAAGGTACCCACTCCCTCGACAGCAAAAGAACAACCACTGTAATTTCCGATCCGGCCAGCTCCCGCCTTAAAGGCGGCCAACCTCACCCGCTCGCTTTCCTCCCGGGGGACGAAAACCACTACTTTGAAAGAATCGGAATCACATGCCTGAAGAACTCTTCTCTCGCGCAGATCGAGCAGGCCGGCAAGGGAGGCGTTGATCCCTTGCGGAGATGCGTCGAGGTTGGTGTGGGCGCTGTAAACAGCGATATCTTCGCGGATCGCCCTGGCAAGGGTTCTCCCCGCGGATCCAAGCATATTCACCTGGGTCAGGGGTTCGTAAAGAAGCGGGTGGTGCGTGACAAGCAGGTCCGCATTAAACTCCGCTGCCTGGGTCACTGTTTCCAATGTGGCATCCAAGGAGATCATCATGCGACTTACAGTCCGGTCCGGTTCACCGCATTGCAGACCCACAGGGTCTCCAGGAAGCGCGAGGACTTTCGGGGCGAGCTCTTCAATGATTTGAATGACCTGTTTAACAGTCGGACCTTTTATCAATTCACATTACCTGGAGAAACCGCCGTAAACGCATGGAGTGAATAAAAAAGGTGCACTCCTTTTGGAGTGCACCTGGTTCTCTGGCGTCAAGACTGGAAGGGTGCTGCCAAGCCTTTCTCTGGGACCCTCATGGTCGGGCCCCCTCTTCGGTGAGGTCTTTCCTCACTCCCGCATCATCCCTTATCCTGAACGGCATCATCAAATCCATTACCTCTTGTTTGGTGGGCCCACTCCGACTCGAACGGAGGACCTACCGGTTATGAGCCGGTGGCTCTAACCAACTGAGCTATGGGCCCGAACGTACCTGTGTATCTTGAAACGCCCTATCTGTCAATAGGTTTGCAATCACTCTCCGGCGTTTCAAGATACCCTGGACGCGGCGACGCGGCGACGCGGTGAAAGGGGGACGCGGGGTAAGCTTACAAGAACATTTTGGCTCGGTGACGCGGTGATGGGGGAGCGCGGGGCAACATCTGATCTATCGCCGTGTCCCCGTGTCTCCAGGTCCCCGTGTCAAACGGTTGTCTCTAAATTCTCCGTATCAGGTAGAAGCCGTCGCCAATCAATCCTCATAAAATGGCTTGAGCTTCTTACATCTACTCGGGTGTCTCAGCTTCCGCAAAGCTTTCGCCTCGATCTGCCGTATCCTTTCCCTCGTCACACTGAAATTCTGACCAACCTCCTCGAGGGTGTGATCCATACGCTCGTCGATACCAAAGCGCATTTTCAGCACCTTCTCCTCCCTGGGGGTCAGGGATTCAAGGACACCACGCACCTGCTCCTTGAGATTTGCGTGTACCACAGCGTCTCCCGGAGAGATAACCTTTTTGTCCTCAATGAAGTCCCCAAGGTGGCTGTCCTCTTCTTCCCCTATGGGAGTTTCCAAGCTGATGGGCTCTTTGGCTATCTTGAGGACCTTGCGTACTTTGTCCAGCGGGAGATCCATCCTCACCGCGATCTCTTCAGGCATTGGTTCCCTGCCCAATTCCTGCACAAGTTGCCTTGAGGTTCTGATGAGTTTGTTGATGGTTTCAATCATGTGAACCGGAATGCGAATAGTCCTCGCCTGATCCGCAATGGCCCTTGTTATGGCCTGACGAATCCACCAGGTCGCATAGGTGGAGAACTTGTAACCGCGGCGGTACTCGAACTTGTCCACCGCCTTCATAAGGCCAATATTGCCCTCCTGAATGAGATCCAGGAACTGAAGTCCTCTGTTGGTGTATTTTTTTGCGATGCTCACGACCAGGCGGAGGTTGGCCTCTACAAGCTCCTGCTTGGCATCTCGGGCTCTGATCTCTGCCAAGCGAATCTTCTCGCCATCCACCACGATGTTTCCACAGGGCATTGCTGCCTCTTTTTCTGTCTCCTTGAGCTTTTTTCGGGAATCACGTACCAGCTGCCGATAGCTCTCGAGTTGAGCGATGGACATACCTGCCTCGCGCGCAGCTGACTTGGCTCCCCCGTCCCGGGCTTTTTTTAGTAACTGGCCCATGCGCCATTCGGATAGACCTACTCTCTTGTAGATAGTGTCGATACGTCCCTGATAAAGTAGGATTTTCTCCCTCAGCGCTGTCACTTTTGCGGAAAACCTGGCTACCTGACGGGTATTTAACCCCAGGTTTTTTATGTCGCGGGAGTTATCCTTCTCTGCCCGCTGGATCCGCTTATTTATCTGCTCGGCCCTCTTTGTGGCGGCCATTCCCGCATTCCTTTTAAGCTGCTCGATGCGCTCGACTCTGCGCTCGATCCGCTTGATGACCTTCAGGACCTCCTTCAGGTTTTCAGCTTCGCGCTCCAGCAGGCTCTCACGGTTGGCTTCGGCTAACCTCTGTCTGGTCTCCTCATCCTGGATTTCACCGTTACCGTCGCCATCGGCGTCGCTGTCAGACTCATCACCCTCATCCTCTTCGGTGGCCTCTTCAGTATCGTAAATGCCTTCACGGAGCTTTACGTCCCCGGACTCCAGCCTCTCACCGAGGGTGATCAGATCCCGAATGCAGATGGGGTTGCAGGAAACGGTATCCAGTACCTCCAGTTCGCCCTGCTCTATCCGTTTGGCGATCTCTACCTCACCTTCCCGAGTGAGAAGGTTGATCTGACCCATTTCTTTGAGATAGAGCCTGACTGGATCGTCCGTCCGCCCGGCAAGCGCTCCTGCGGCAGTCTTTGCCGCAGGCGTCGTTTTGGCAGCACTTTCCGGTTCCTCGTTCTCGCGGTCTTCCTCCTCTTCCTCTCCAGCCTTGCTCTTTACATCCTTAACCTGGATGCGGCTGTCCGAATCGATGATCTCAATGTCCATATCACTAAACATGCCCACTACATCGTCTAGCTGATCCGACGACATCAGTTCATCCGGAAGAGCATCATTTACTTCCTCATAGGTCAAGTATCCCTGTTTCTTTCCCTTGACGATAAGCTCTTTGATCTCTTTTTGTCCTGTCGTATTTTCTTTCATTCCCCGTCTTCACCTCCAGATAGATTCCCCCCCCCTGTAGCACCCTGCAGCCCCTTTCCTGCGATAAGATCGCGAAGTTCAGCCTGCAGGTCCTTCCACTCTTCGTTGAGTTCCTGGCTTTCTTGATTAGCGCCTCGCCGCACCGCTTCCGTCAGCCGATCACGTGTGTGCCGGATTTTTTCTTCCAGCCTTTCCCGGGCATAGTGGAGCAGCAGATCGTCGAGAGCTTTCTCGGTCCCTTCCAAAGGGTCTTCCAAGGCCCATTTGGAGAGTTCGTTCTTCCAATGGTCATCAACCGTGTGCAGAAGAGTTGTAAGATTAACACCGGAAAAAAATTTTTCAACTATTTCTGCGATCTCGGGGCTTTTTATGTCCCCGGATCGAACAATTTCCTTCACCTTGGGCATCACTTCAGGTTCTCTAACCAGGATATGCAGAAGTAATTTGTCCTTTCTGAGAGGCGGTGAGGACTCCTTTTGGTCGATATCGCCCTTTTTTCTCTTTTTCAGACTCACCAGCCTAGCTCTAAGGTCGTGTTGTTCTATGCGGAGAGTGTCGCCGATCTCTTTTAGATAGGCGCCCAGTTTGGCTCTGTCTTCTATTTTAGCCAAATATGGGACAATTGCATCAATTAGTTGGAAACGATCCCCTATTTTATTGCCCGGATGCTCCTGGCGGGCCGATTCCAGAGTGTACATCACCACATCCGGCGCTTGGGCAACCCTTGCGACAAGCTCCTGAACCCCCATTTTACGCAGGAAGCTGTCCGGGTCTTCACCTGGGTCCAATGGGGCGACACGGCATTCAAAACCCCCGCCCAACAGGATCAGGCCGCTTCTTAGAACCGCCCTTCGGCCGGCCTCGTCTGAATCGAAGAGCAGCACACAGCGATCGGTCAGCCGGCGGAGTTTCCTGGCCTGATCCTCTGTAAGCGCTGTACCGAGAACACCTACAACGTTCCGCACCCCACCCTGATGCAAGGATATGACATCCAGGTACCCTTCAACAAGAAGCACCTCACTGGCCTCCCTTACGAAGGGAGCTGCCACATCCAATCCGAAAAGAGAGTCACCTTTTCTGTACACCGGTGTTTCAGAAGTGTTGATATACTTGGGGAGATCCTCACCCAGGACCCTTCCCCCAAACCCCAGGACCCTCCCGCTAAGATCCCTTATGGGAAAGATCACCCGGTTCCTGAAACGATCGTAGGGGTCCTTGCCGGAGTCTCCCTTAACGAGCAGGCCGGCCGAAACTGCCACGGATTCCAGGATGCCCTCCTTGCGGAGGTGCGAAGACAGGTTTCTCCATCCCTCCAGAGCATATCCAAGGTCAAAAGTCTTACTGACATCCGAGTGAATGCCCCTTTGCCCCAGGTAGTCCCTGGCTCCATTACCCTCCTCAGACTTCATCAAGAGCTCGGAATAATAGTCGGCGGCCACCCTGTTGGCGGTGAACATGGGATCCTTCTGATCCCAGCCGACACCGCCGCCGGAAGATCCTTCCGGTAACTCAATGCCCGATTGCAGCGCAAGTTTCCGCAGCGATTCCACAAAAGGGAGCCCCTCGTACAGCATGATGAAACGGATAACGTCTCCACCTGTATCACACCCGAAGCAGTGAAAGATCTGGCGCGCGGGGTTAACCATGAAAGAGGGTGTCTTTTCCTGATGGAAGGGACAAAGAGCTTTGAAGGCGGACCCTGAACGCTTCAGCTCAAGATGACGCCCAATGACATCAACAACGTCACTGGCCTCTTTGACGCGGACTATTGTATCTTCGTCATAACGCATATAATTCTGTGACTCGTGATTAGTGATTAGTGATTAGTAACTGCTGTTAAATATACACCGTGTAACAAAGATTTATTCTGGCTACCGGATTCTGGCTACTGACTCCTGTTTCACTCTTTCAGTTCCACAATTGTCACTCCCGCGCCGCCCTGGTTCAGGGGAGCTGGTCCGAAGGCCGACACTCTCGGGTCGCTCTTCAGAGCATTGTTGATGGCCCTTTTCAGAGCTCCTGTCCCCTTGCCATGCACTATCCGCAGGGAGCGGTCAGGCCCGAGAAGGGAGCGGTCAAGAACTTTGTCCAGGGACTGAAGGGCTTCGTCAACGGTTGAGCCGATAAAGTTGACCTCCGACGGAACTTCCGCGCTGCCCTCGTAAGAGACGTTTCCTGCCTTGTTCCGCGCATCCTCTTTTGCTTGCCCGCCGGCCACGGGCGCCAGGTCCTGAGTGGGGACCCTCATACGGATTCCCCCGGAAAGAACCTCTGCCTCGCGCCCCCCGGTAAGCAATTCCGTAACTGATCCGTAAACACCAAGCGAAAGGATCTCCACCTTTTCTCCTGCTGTGATCGGGCCGTGGCCCTTTCTTGACGGGGGTGGTGGAAACTTCTCCATGACCCCTCCTTCCATCTGCCGGATGCCTTCTTTCAGAAGAGGCCTGGCCTTGTCCCCCGCCTTTTTCAACCTGCGGATGATCTCTTTACCCTTTTTCTCAATATCCCTTATCAGCGCCTTGGCCTCCCGACGCGTAGAATCGCCCACCTCCTGTGCCTGTATAGTCAGCTCTTTTTTTCTGGCATTCAGATCCTGATGCTCCGCCTCCAGCTTCCGGGTGATCGCCTCGGCCTTCTCCCGGGCCACAGACTCCCTGTCCACCTCCTCGGTGAGCCGACCCAGAAGTTCGTCCACCTGAACAGCGCCGCTCCCCATCACTTCCCGGGCCCGGCTGATGACATCGTTTCCCAGACCCAGCCCCCCCGCGACCTCCAGGGCGTGGCTTCTGCCCGGTGCGCCCATTCTCAATCGGTATGTCGGTTCCAGGGTCCTGCCATCGAACACGGTTGACGCATTGTCGGCAAAGGACGCACGGTAGGCAAACTCCTTGAGAAGGTTGTGGTGCGTCGTCACCGCAACGCACGCCCCTTTTTCGTGGAGGGCTTCTAAAAGGGCGATGCTTAAAGCAGACCCCTCCTGGGGATCTGTACCCGCCCCCAGTTCATCCAGCAGCACCAGCGTGGCGCTGTCGGATATGTTAAGGATCTCGGTTATGACCTTCATGTGCCCGGAAAAGGTGCTCAGGTTCTGGGATAAACTCTGTTCATCACCGATATCAGCGAAAATACGACCGAAGACCTTGAACCGGCTTTCTTCTAAAACGGGAACAGGTATTCCGGATTGCACCATCATCGTGAGCAGTCCCAGTGTCTTCAGTGCAACAGTCTTGCCCCCAGTGTTTGGACCGGTGATGACCAGCGTGGTCGATCGGCCGCCGATCCGGATGTCAATGGGAACGCATTGGACACCTGGTTCAAGGACCAGGTGTGGATGCCGGGCTCCAGCGAGCACTGTTTCCTCATCATCGAAGCCGGGGATGAGACCGTCCAGTTTTACTCCCAAGCGAGCCTTCGCCAACACAAGATCCAGTTCGGCAAGCATACTCAAATTGGCCGCCATCTCATGCCGGTATCCAGCAGCAGCATCGCTCATTCGGGCCAGGACTCTGCGGACCTCTTCCTCCTCTTTCGCTCGGGCCATTGTGAAGCTGTTATTTAACCCCACCGCAAAAAGAGGTTCCACGAAAACCGTCTGCCCGCTTTGGCTCGTGTCCTGCACAACCCCCTTAAAGGTACGATGGTATTCAGGCTTTGCCGGAACGACGAAGCGTCCGTTTCTCAGTGTGACATATTGCTCCCGGATGACTTTGGCAACCGATCTTCCGCGAATGTACTCCTCAAGTTTTCCTGTGGCCGCGTTCCTGCAGGACCTGAGCTCTTTCCTCGCTTTAGCCAGGTCGGTGCCGGCGGCATCCAGAACCTCCCCTTTCGGGGAAATGGACTTTTCCACCCACCGCTCCCAATCGGGGATCCCGGTCATCCCGTCAACAAGCGCACACAGGGCGGGCAGATCCCGCTCGCGGTCCCGTACGGCTGCCTTGGCGTAACGCACCGCTACCTGGTTCTGTACAAGGGCCAGCAGTTCCATCCGCTCCAGAACTGCTCCCACCATCGCAAGGCGGCCAAGTATGTCGATAGTGTCGATGACCTTTCCCAGGTCGGGCGGCTTGTCTTCTAGGAGAGTCAGCGCCTGTGCGGTAATACCACACTCCCGTAGGACATCATCTTTGCCGGAGTGGGGGAAAACGGCTTGGGCGAGGTTTCTGCCCGGCTCGGATTGAGCGTATTGGGCCAATCGGGCGAGCATCTCCCGATATTCAAGGACTGTCAGGGTATGATCGTTCATTCACCCTGCCTAACAGCGTGTCGAGCAAACTCGACATAAAGATCTTGGAGACCCGGCATCTTCAGCCGGAGAGGACCTCTTTTACGATCTCGTTGACCAGCTTGCCGTCGGCCTTGTCGCGCAGCCTTGGCATGAGTTCCTTCATGACCTTTCCGAGATCGCTCGTGTTTGTGGCGCCTACGGCTCCAACTACTTCCTGAACAACGCTTCGTATTTCGTCAGGTGAAAGCTGTTCGGGAAGGTATTCTTGAAGGATGACAAGTTCCGATTCCTCTTTTTCCACCAGGTCCATCCTTCCCCCCTCTTTAAAGGCTTCCATACTTTCCCGGCGGCGTTTGGCGGAGGATGTGATTTCGGCGAGAACCTCTTCGTCGTCCAGGGCGTCCTTCTTTTCGATCTCCCGGTTTTTGATGGAGGACAGAAGAAGGCGAAGGACGGAAATGCGGTTTCCGTCCTTCGCTTTCATGGATCTTATCAGATCTTCCTGTATTTGCTGGATGAGTTTCAAGCTACCTCATCTGTTTCTTGGCCATCTTTATCATCTTCTTGCGCGCAGCGATCATTTTGCGCTTGCGCTGAACACTTGGCTTCTCGTAGTACTCCCGCTTCCTGACTTCGGAGAGAATTCCTGATTTCTCACACTGTTTCTTGAAACGGCGAAGGGCACCTTCGAAACTTTCATTTTCTCTGACCCTTACACCCGGCATTAACAACCCCTCCTTCCCAAATGGGATTTTTTCAACACTACAGCTTACCAATAATCTCACAATTTGCAAGAGCTTATCAAACTGGAGTTTCCAAAAACAAAAGGAATATGTCGAGGTTTTCCGACACGTTGCTTTTTTTTCAGGTCAGACACTCCAGTTTGCGGCCACCCATGAGATGCACGTGAAGATGGAACACCACCTGTCCTCCATCGGGGTTACAGTTGATCTGAACGCGATATCCGCCCTGGCTCACGCCTTTTTCCTCGGCGAGCTCCCCTGCCTTGAGGATCAGCCGCCCCAGCAGCTGCGCCTGTTCCGGTCCGGCCTCGTTGAGGGTAGCCATGTGCTGTTTCGGGATAAGGAGAAGGTGTAGCGGAGCTTTGGGGCTGATGTCCTCGAAAACCAGCATTTCCTCATCCTGGTATACAACGGTGGCAGGGATCTCACCGGCAGCTATTTTGCAGAAGATACAATCGGACATGCGCGCCTCCCAGCGTTTAGAATTCAAGGTTCAAGGTTCAATATTCAAGAAATAGTGCGCGCTCCCCTTTTGAATTTTGAATTTTGAATTTTGAATTATTTTCCTCTGTTTCTTTTTTCCTCCAGGCCTCCGAGGCCCTCCCTTCCCGCCAATTCTTCCCGGACCTGCTCGGGTGAGACACCAGCCTCAGCCAGCAGGACCCAGGCGTGGTAGATAAGGTCCGCAGCCTCATGGACGACTTCTTCCGGTCCCCTGTCTTGTGCCGCCTCCACCAGTTCACCGGCTTCCTCAAGAACCTTGGCGCCGATGGCCTTTATCCCCCCTGAAAACAGCCGGCTGGTGTAGGAACCCTCCTCAGGGTTCTTTTTCCTGTCAGCTATAATGCCGTAGAGTCTGTCGAAGGCCTCGCGGTTGTCCTTGTCGCCGTAAGTCTGACCGGCGTCAAAAACAACTTCCGCGACCGTTCCTCCTGCAAGATTACTGTAGAAGCAGGACCTGTGACCGGTGTGACAAGCAGCCACCTTCTGGTGTGCCTTGACGAGGAGACAGTCTGCGTCGCAGTCGAAAAGGACCTCCACCACCTCCTGGACGTGCCCCGAGGACTCCCCCTTCTGCCACATCTTCTGCCTGGAACGGGAGAAAAAGTGTGTAAGGCCCGTCTGGACCGTCTTCTCTATGGCCTCGGCGTTCATCCAGGCCATCATGAGAACCTCATCGTTGTCCGCATCCTGGACGATGGCGGGAATGAGCCCGTCGGAGTCGAATTTAAGCTGAGTGAGGTCGATCTTCAACTGAAACTCCTGTGTTTATCTGGTGAACCGTGAATCGTGAACAGTGAAGAGAAAACCCAAATTATCTAGAGGGTAGTATTGTTTTTCCGGTTCACGTTTCACTGTACACTGTTCACTGATTTATAGCCGCACCGGCACCCCGCGTGCGGCCAGATATTCCTTCGCTTCCCCTACCGTATACTCCTTGAAGTGGAAAATGGAGGCGGCGAGAACCGCGCTGGCTCCTCCATCCACAAAACCTTCGTACATGTGTTGAAGGGTTCCAACACCGCCGGAAGCGATGACGGGAATATTTACGATGTCGGAGATGGTCCGCGTTAACTCGATGTCGTATCCGTCCTTGGTGCCGTCTTGGTCCATGCTCGTCAGCATGAACTCGCCCGCTCCGTACTCCTCCATCCGGGCCGCCCACTGGGCAACATCGATCCCTGTGGGGGTTCTGCCGCCATGAATATATACTTCCCATGCAACGGATCCACCGGGACCTGGAACACGCTTGGCGTCGATTGCTACAACAATGCACTGGGAACCGAAGCGCATGCTTGCTTCCGACACGAACTCTGGTCTGTCCACCGCAGCCGTATTGATGCTCACCTTGTCGGCTCCGGCTTTCAGGAGATCCCTGATATTTTCCAGGTTGCGGACCCCCCCTCCCACCGTCAGGGGAATAAAGACCGTCTCGGCCGTTCGCTGGACCACATCGAGAATGATCTCCCTTTTGTCGGAGGAGGCGGTGATGTCCAGGAAGGTGACTTCGTCGGCGCCCTGTTCGTTATAGGCGGAGGCGACCTCCACGGGATCGCCGGCGTCAATGAGATTGACGAACTGAACACCCTTGACCACCCGTCCCTCGGTCACGTCAAGGCAGGGAATGATCCGTCGGGCCAGTTCATTCTTGCCTGTGCTCACAGGGCGTCGCCCTCTTTCTGTACCTGTTTCACAGCTTTGGCCAGATCGATAGTTCCCTCATAGATAGACCTGCCCAGTATGACTGCCCTGACGCCTTTATCCTCCAGTTTTGCTGCGTTCTCAAGATCTTCATGGCTGTGCATCCCCCCGGAAAGCACGACCGGTATGGCCACTGCTTTCGCCAGCATGGCGGTAGCGCCAAGGTTGGGCCCTGACAGGGCACCGTCACGGGCGATATCAGTATAGATGATATGGCTTGCGCCAGCACCCTCCAGTTCTCTTGCAAGGTCCATGGCCTGAAGTTCAGTCACCTCCCGCCACCCCTGGACTGCGACGAAACCGCCTTTAGCATCTATTCCCACAGCGATACGGCCCGGGAATCGGGCACAGACACGGCGAAACATCTCGCGGTTCTGGTAGGCTGCGGTTCCGAGGATCACTTTCGAGACACCCAGTTGGAGATAATCCTCCACTATCTTTTCGTCCCGTATCCCTCCTCCAAGTTCGATGGGAATTTCTATGGCTTGCAGTATTCGAGAGATGGCCCCCAGGTTCCTGGGTTCTCCAGCCATGGCGCCGTCAAGGTCCACGACGTGCAGCATCTTCGCTCCGAGTGACTGCCATTTCAGGGCGGTTTCCTCAGGTGAGTCCGAATATATCTTGGCCGTTCCCATTTCTCCCTGGTATAGGCGGACACACTTGCCCCCTTTCAGGTCGATGGCCGGCAATACCAGCATTTAATCCTCCTTTTGCGAGGTTATCAACTTTGATAGGGTCGCAAAAAGTCGGTTCGTGGCTTTTTGTGACCCATAATTTATCGGGGAAAGCGAAAAGCGTGGTTTTCGCTTTCCTGCAAATCAATGACTTACATTCCCGGTCATTGATTTGGGCGCCCCACTCGGGGCGCATTGATGACTTTTTGCGAAGTCATCAACTTTCGACGACAATCCTGCCGAAATTCTCAAGTATTTTCAGCCCATGATTGTGGCTTTTTTCCGGGTGAAACTGGGTCGCGAAGAGGTTGTCCCGCGTTATGGCGGAGCAGAACCTCTCACCGTAATCGGTCCATCCGCAAACCACCGAGTCATCCTCGGGGACAACATAGTAGGAGTGGACGAAATAAAAGAAAGAACCGTCCGGGATTCCCTCAAACAGTTTGTTGTCACCGGAGTAATGCACCCTGTTCCATCCCATATGGGGGACCTTGAGCCCGGCCTCAGGATCAAAGCGCACGACCCGACCGGGGATGACATCCAGGCCGCGGTGAACCCCGAACTCCTCACTGATGGTCATGAGAAGCTGCATGCCCAGGCAGATCCCCAGAAAAGGCTTCCCCTGCTCGATTGCACCCATTACCGGTGCCACAAGGCCGGCTTCGGTGAGGTTGGCCATGCAGTCACGGAAGGCTCCCACACCGGGAAGGACCACCGCGTCGGCAGAGTGTACCGCAGCCTGATCGCTGGTAACGACGGCATTGACCCCCGCTTTCTCGAGCCCTTTCTGGGCGCTTCTCAGGTTGCCCATTCCGTAATCCACAACGACTACGGTGGGGCTGCCGCCACCGGCAGAAGCGCTCACTCGCCGAGCCTGCCTTTGGTGGAAGGAACGCCCTGAACCCTGGGGTCGACGGTCACTGCCTGATCGAGGGCTTTTGAAAAGGCTTTGAAAATAGCCTCTGCCATGTGGTGGCGATTCCTTCCGGAATCCACACGGATGTGGAGATTCGCTCCCGCATTGTTACAGAAAGCCTGAAAGAACTCGGGCAGAAGTTCCATGGCGAACCCTCCAATGTCTCCGTTGAGGGTGGGCAGGGATACCGCAAGGTAGGGTCTGCCCCCGAGGTCAAGGGCAACAGTCGCAAGGGCTTCATCCATGGGCAGAACGACCCAGCCATATCTTTTTATGCCCTTGGCCGAACCAAGGGCCTCCTTAACCGCGAGCCCGAGGCAGATCCCCACATCCTCCACCGTGTGGTGGGCGTCCACCTTGAGGTCTCCCTTGCACTGAACCTCAAGATCAAAGAGACCGTGTCTGGCGAACAGTTCAAGCATGTGGTCGAGAAACCCCACACCTGTTGAAACGTCAGATGTGCCCTGGCCGTCCAGCTCCAGGTTCACGGAGACCTTTGTCTCCGAGGTCTCTCGAATAACTTCACCCTTTCGCATCCGTGCCTCCCTCCGAAAGAAAATCCCTTGACCGGCCTATGAGGTGATCGTTTTCCTCAGGCGTGCCCACTGTTATACGAAGCGCATCGCCTGTGACTGGCAGACGGGACAGGAATTTTACCACAATGCCGCCGTCTTGCAAAAAACACCACAACGCCTCCTCCCTGCCGCCGCAATTCATAAGGAAGAAGTTTCCCCGAGATGGGAATACCTTAAAGCCCAGCTTTTCAAGTTTCATCGCCAGACGATCCCGCTCTTTGACAATAGCGGCCACCTGGGCATGGACAAGCTCATAGTTCCTGAGGAAGACCTCTCCCGCAATCTGGGTGTATCGACTGAGATTGAACGGAAAGCGAACCTTGTTGACCTCTTGGAGAAGATCGCTTCCGGTAATCAGAAACCCGCACCTGAGAGCGGCAGCGCCCACCTTGGACAATGTCCTTAAAACGGCGAGGTTACCGACAGAGGCGACCTCCGGTACCCAGGAAGCCTCGCCTGAAAAATCCCCATATGCCTCGTCAACGACCACAAGACCCGATGACGCATCCAGGAGCGCATTGACCTGCTCTTTCGAATAGAAAGTGCCTGTGGGGTTGTTCGGGTTACTGAGAAAAACGATGTTGGGTTTTTTCTCCCTGACAACTCGAAGCATCACCTCCATGTCCGGTTCGAGTTCCGGTCCCAGAGGAACTTCGTGCACCGTGAAGCCCGCGGCCAACGCCGCAACGGAGTACATGGCAAAGGTGGGTGTGGGTACAACTACAACGGGGGGAGCCTTCCCCTGGTTCCCCCGCAGAGTCCAGATGAGGAGCCCGATAAGCTCGTCGGATCCATTGCCAGCCATGACCTTTTCCACGGGACAGTTGAACCTGTGAGCAAAAGCGCTCCGCAAACCTCTGGAAGCCGGATCAGGGTATCGGTTGAGAGGCATGCCCTCAAGAGCCCTTCTGATTTCCTCCAGGATAAGGGGATCGGGAGGATAGGGGCTTTCGTTGGCATCGAGTCTTACCCGGCAATCCCCATCGGGAGGATTATAAGCTGACAGCTTGACCAGGTCCTTCGGCAGGAGCCTGGAAAGGTCCAGATTGCTCATTTTTGCCCGACCCGCAGTTCCACGGCACGGGCATGGGCTTCCAGCCCTTCAAGGCGGGCGAACTGCGCGACCATCCCGGCTCTTTTATTGAGCGCCTCTTGATTGTACCAGATGACGCTGCTGCGCTTGACAAAATCGTAAACCCCAAGGGGAGAGAAGAACCGGGCGGTGCCCCCTGTCGGCAGCACGTGGTTCGGACCGGCCATGTAGTCTCCCAGGGCTTCGGTTGTGTACATGCCGAGGAATATGGCGCCGGCGTTTTTTATGGATTCCAGGGTCTTTTCAGGATCAACCACCATGAGTTCCAGGTGCTCTACAGCAATTCGGTTGACCACAGATATAGCCTGCTCCATGTTACCGGCCAGGACCAGGTGCCCCCTCGAATCGAGGGACTGTCGGGCGATATCATGGCGCGGCAAAAGCTCGAGCTGTCTGTGGGTCTCTTCAGCCGTACGGCGGAGCATCTCCTCGTCATCGGTCACGAGTATCGAATAAGCGAGGGGGTCGTGCTCAGCCTGGGACAGGAGGTCGGCAGCAGCAAACACCGGGTCCGCAGAGGAATCCGCCAGGACCAGGATCTCACTGGGCCCGGCCACCATGTCGATATCCACATCACCGAACACAACCTTCTTGGCCATGGCCACGTATATATTGCCCGGGCCCACGATCTTGTCCACTTTGGGTACGGTCCGGGTCCCGTAAGCAAGGGCAGCAACAGCCTGGGCTCCCCCGATAGTGAAGACCCTGTCGACACCAGCCACCGCCGCAGCCGCGAGGACAGTCTTGTTGACCACGCCCCCGGGGGTTGGGACCACCATGACAACCTGACCTACTCCAGCCACCCCGGCCGGTATGGCGTTCATCAGGACGGAACTGGGGTAGGCTGCGGTCCCCCCTGGAACGTACAGACCTACTCTCTCGATGGGGGTGACCTTCTGTCCCAGTTTGATCCCGGGTGACGGCTCGTATATCCAGCTTTCCTCAAGCTGCCTCTGGTGAAACTCCCTTATGGAGTCAGCGGCCGCCTCAATGATCTCACGGTCGCCGGCCGGAATCTCCTTCAGGGCCCGATCAAGCTCGCCGAGATCAAGCTCCATCCCCGCTTTTTTCAGATCCAGGTCGTCGAAACGCAGCGTGTACTCGCCCACGGCCTCATCACCTCGACGGCGGACCTCTCCGATGATCTCAAATACCGTCTCCATGACACCTTCGGGTACCATCTCTCCGCGGGTCTCGAGAGAGGAAATAGCGGCCTCGAAGTCGGGCTCATCGTACCTGACTATTTTCAATTGTGCCCTCCTTCTTGTGAAAGCCTCGGAGTGGGAGAATGGGGGAGTGGGAGAGTGGGAGAAAAATGTAGTTCACCCCCTCGCCCCCTCGCCCTCTCACCATCTCTGGAGGTTCTCCCGTAGCGCTTCAATAAGGGGAACGAGCCGCTCCGCCTTGATCTTCATGCTGGCGCGGTTGACCACCAGGCGCGCCGTTACCTCCATAACATCCTGAACTTCAACGAGGTTATTCTGCCGCAGGGTTTCTCCTGTGGAGACCAGATCGACGATGCGGTCCGCCAGACCCACAAGAGGGGCAAGTTCAATGGATCCGTACAGCGGTATGATCTCTATCTGTTCTCCCCGGGCAGCAAAGTGCCGCTCAGCGATATTGGGATATTTGGTGGCGACCCGTGCATGTCCCCATCCCGACGTGTTGCTGAGTCCCATGGCTACTGCCGGCTGGGCGACCACAATACGGCAGTATCCGAAACCGAGGTCGAGGGGCTCCAAAATGTTCTTTTTAGATTCCATCAGAACATCCTTTCCGACGATCCCCATGTCGGCCGCGCCGTAATCAACGTAAACAGGGAGATCCTTGTCCCTTACGATCAGGAACCTTGCAGATCCATCCTCGGATGGGACAAGAAGCCTGCGTGTGGTTGAAAGGTCCTCTTCCGCCTTTATTCCCACTTCGGAAAGAATTTTGACACAGTCCAGCAGCAACCTGCCCTTGGGCAGAGCTATTGTAATGGCGTTCTTATCCACCGGTCCTCCAGATGCGGCCTCCCAGGGAGGCGAGCTTCTCATCAAGTCTCTCATAGCCCCTGTCCAGATGGTAGATTCGCGAGATCTCGGTCACGCCCTCGGTGGCTCCAAGACCTGCCAGAACCAGAGAGGCGCTTGCGCGCAGATCTGTGGCCATGACCTGGGCGCCCGATAGACTTTCCACGCCCTGTATCACTGCCCTGCGCTCGGACAGGGTGATATCCGCGCCCATGCGGCACAGTTCGGGAACGTGCATGAACCGCTGCTCGAAAATAGTCTCCAATACAGTGGAGAACCCATCGGAGAGTGTCATGAGGGCCATGAACTGGGCCTGCATGTCGGTGGGGAAGCCCGGATAGGGATCCGTGATGATATCCACGGCACTGGTCCTTCCCCCACCGCGGGCGCGGATCCAGTCCTTTCCCTTGTCAACGGCAATGCCCGCCTTTTCCATCCTTTCGATCACTGCCTTGAGGTGGTCAGGGACACATTTTAAAATGGTGACATCCCCACCGGTTATGCCTGCTGCAGCGATATAGGTTCCAGTTTCGATACGATCAGGCATCACGCTGTAAGTCGTTGGAACGAGGGAAGAGACACCCTTGACCCGAATCTCCCCGGTACCCGCGCCCTCGACCCTTGCTCCCATAGCGTTAAGGGCTTCTGCAAGGTCGGCTACTTCAGGTTCCATGGCCGCATTGATCATCGTGGTTTCCCCATCGGCCAGGACCGCCGCCATCATGATATTCTCTGTCCCTGTCACGGTGGGGGCTTCGAATACGATCTCGGCACCTTTCAACCGGTCCGCCTGAGCCACCACATAGCCATGCTCAAGCCAGACGGCAGCACCCATGGCCTCGAGAGCCTTTATATGACGGTTGATGGGCCTGGCGCCGATTGCGCACCCACCGGGCTGAGAAACTCTTGCGTGGCCGAAACGGGCCACGAGGGGGCCCAGCACCAGGACAGAAGCCCTCATCGTCTTGACCAGGTCGTACGGTGCGTCCCACATGTCCGCCGAGGAGGCGTCAAGAGATATGGTGCCATTATCACCCCGGCAACGGACTCCCAAATGCTCCAAAAGGAGCCGCATGGTCATCACGTCTCTCAGTCCGGGTACATTCTCAAGGACCAGTTCTCCCGGCAGCAGGAGTGAAGCAGCCATCAAGGGCAGAGCGGAGTTTTTAGCGCCGCTTGCGGTAACCTCACCTCTGAGAGGAACCCCACCCTCTATGAAGACGCGCTCAGGCACTTTTCTTTTTTCCCTTGACCACTCTGCCTGTTCCGGCCAGATCATTTACAATATGGACATCCGCAAACCCCGCCTGATCGAAGATCCCGGCCACAATGTCGCATTGCCCGGCGCCTACCTCCACCATCAAGCTCCCTTCCGCGCCAAGAAGCTCCCTGGAACGTGCAACAAGAGGGAAATAGCACTCTGTGCCGTCGGGGCCGGGTACCAGCGCCACCATTGGATCGCCCTCACGGACATCCTTGGGCAGGCTCTCGAACTGGGTGCGGGATATGTATGGCGGGTTGGAAAGGATGACATGGAAACTCCCCTCACCCCGGATCCCGTTCAGGAGATTGGTCTGAATGAAGTTCACCCTCTCCAGCACAGAGTGACGCAGGGCATTTCGCCTGGCTATAGCGAGCGCTGCCATGCTGATATCTGTAGCCGTGACTCGGGCTCGAGGAATTTCTGCGGCCAAGGTTACGGCAATGGCCCCGGAACCGGTCCCGATGTCCAGGACGGCGGGGCTCTCCTGCAGGTCCTCCATACAGCGGATCGCCTCCTCGATCAGGATCTCGGTCTCAGGCCTTGGATCCAGCACATCTTCGGTAATATAAAAATTCCTGGAATAGAACTCTCTGCCTCCCACCAGCCGACTGACAGCCACCCACCCACACCGTTTCTGGACCAGAGTGCTGTACAGTTCGGTTTCGGAAGGTGCCAGGGTGGACTCCCTGTCCAGAAGAACCGTAGAGGGAGGCTCACCGGTGACAAATCCGAGGAGGATAGAGGCGTCAAGAGCAGGGTTTTCGATACCGGCTTTCTTTAGAGCAACGACTCCCCTTTTAAAGGCCGTATGCTTCCGGTTGTCCGGCGAGATCTCCATATCAAGCTACCTCCATGGACTTGAGCTGGTCAGCCTGGTTGGAGGCCATGAGCGCCTCGGTGATCTCATCAAGGTCACCATCCATGACGGCATCGAGTTTGTACAGGGTGAGGTTTATCCTGTGGTCGGATACTCTGCCCTGCGGGAAATTGTAGGTGCGTATACGTTCACTCCTGTCCCCGGAACCCACCATGCTGCGCCTCACTCCGTCCAATCTGGCCTGCTTCTCCTCCTCCTCTTTCTTCAGGAGCCTCGCCATTAGGATCTTCATGGCCTTTGCCTTGTTCTTGTGTTGGGATTTTTCATCCTGGCACGAGACAACAAGTCCAGTTGGAATATGGGTTATGCGGATCGCCGAATCCGTGGTGTTCACGTGCTGGCCTCCGCTTCCGGTGGCTCTGAATGTGTCGATCCGCAGATCCTCGGCGTTGACCTGCACCTCCACCTCGTCCGCTTCCGGCATGACCACGACGCTGGCCGCTGAGGTATGAATGCGGCCCGAGGACTCCGTTTCGGGGACCCGCTGGACCCGGTGTACCCCTCCATCAAACTTGAGATGGCTGTATACCTTGTCACCTTTAATAAGAAGGGTGGCATCCCTGTAACCGCCCCGTTCCGTCGGGCTGGTGCTCAAAAATTCCCACTTCCAACCCTTGCGTTCCGCGTAACGCGAATACATCCGCGCCAGGTCACCCACGAAAAGGGAGGCCTCTTCGCCTCCTGTTCCCGCACGCACTTCGATGATGGTGTTCTTGTCATCCATGGGATCTCGGGGCAGCAAGAGACTCTTCAGCTCCTCTTCCAGATCCGCCATATTGGATAGAAGGGTGTCTTTTTCCTCCCGGATCATGCCCAGGACCTCGCTGCTCTTTTCCTCCCGGAGCATCTCCTCAACGTCACCGAGTTGTGATTCCAGGTCTCGGTAGTTCCGGTAGGCATTTATGATGGGAGTCAGGTTCGCATGGTCCTTGGAGTGCTGTCGCAGTTTGTCCCGCTTGCTGATGACCTCAGGATCGCTCAACAGCCTTCCCAACTCTTCGTATTTTTCCTCCACTTGGCCGAGGCGATCCATCCACCAGCTCATGATTCTTCTTCCTCTTCTCCCGCCAGAGCCTCTCTCAGGGCCACCAGTGCAACCTCGATCTGGTCATCTGTGGGATGTCGCGTCGTAAGCCTTTGCATCGCCAAGCCGGGAACAAGAATAAGCTTTAAAACAGAAACATCCCGAAAGCGATCTCCCAACTTCAGTATTTCATAGGACAGGCCTGCGATGAGCGGTATCAGCACCACACGTGCCAGAGCTTTGGACCAAAGGGGCCAGGCTTGCGGTATCTGCGCGAAAACGACTATAGACAGAACCATAACGATAAGCAGAAAGCTGGTCCCACACCTTGGGTGCATGGGACTGTACTTTTTCGCATTGTCCACTGTCAGCTCATCCCCTGCCTCCATTGCATAAATACTCATGTGTTCAGCCCCATGATACTGAAAAATCCTCCGGATATCCTTGGCCATGGTGATAGCTGCCAGGTATAGAAAGAACACGACCAACCTCAGGACCCCGTCCACCATGTTGAAAGCCCACTGTCCGGAAACCCAGTTAAACCAGGTCTCCATCCAGCGAGTAGCCCAGAGCGGGAGGAGCAGAAAAAGAAAAATGGCAAGACCAAAAGCTGCCGCGATAGTCCCCGCCATGGCCCATGGACCAATCTCGCCCTCATCCTCCTCCAGCGCCTCCTGCGCGCTGTAATTCAGCGCCCGGACCCCCAGCAGGAGCGTTCCAAAGAGGGACACGGTACCCCTTAATACAGGCCACTTGAGAAAGAGCCAGCGGTCCGAAAGGAGGTTCAGGCGCTCCTTCATTACGGAAATCTCCCCGGTGGGCCTTCTAACCGCAACCGTCATGGTTCTGGGGGCTCTCATCATAACCCCTTCGATGACCGCCTGTCCGCCTATTTTGTGCTCATGTTGTTTCGACAAAACTCTCCTTTTAACATTCTCACATCCTGAGACGGGGAAGGGGGAGTGGGGGAAACGGGGCAACACCTCGCCGTTTCTCCGTTTCACCGTTTCTCCGTTTCATTCAATTGTCCTCAGGCCCGTAAATTGACGGACCATTCCCTTTGCAGAGAGCCGGCCTGGATCACTCTTGTCGAGATGCTGCCGCGGATCTTCTTTGGTAGGGGGGATATATCGGTGTTTCGTCGCTCGGGTGTTAACCCCTACCGGTTCTGGATGGTTGGCAGGAAGCGGTACCTGAGCGTCCATAGCATATTATTTCTGCTCGTACCGCCTCTTGAACTTCTCGACACGGCCCGTCGCGTCTATCAGCTTCTGTTTGCCGGTATAGAACGGATGGCAATTGGAGCAGATATCAACTGTCCTGCTGTCAATAGTGGAACCGGTCTCGTACGAGGCGCCGCAGGCACATTTAAAGGTGACCGCTTTGTATTCGGGATGCAGCTCTTTTTTCATCAGTACTACTCCTTAATAGGGTCGCAAAAAGTCGGTTCGTGGCTTTTTGTGACCCATAATTTATCGGGGAAAGCGAAAAGCGCGGTTTTCGCTTTCCTTACAGATCAACGACTTAAATTAACGGTCATCGATCCGGGCGCCCCACACGGAGCGCGTTGATGAATAAAGTCATAAAAAGAACAAAAATTTCTAACACAGAAGCTTATATATAGCAATCCAAGATGATGGCTTCTGTGTTAAGTGTCTAGGGCCTGGATTCTGGGGTCTAAAATAATCCTTCTCCCTATTCAGTCTATTATCCCAGGGCACTGAACAGGGTCCATATGTAAGACCAAGTCCTGGTTTTTGAAACTTTGAACCTGAAACTGCGAATAAAAGCCGAAGGCATTTATTCGCTCATCATGTCGAAGAACTCTTTATTATTCTTAGTCCCATTCAGCTTATCCAGCATAAACTCAATGCTATCCACAACGTTCATTGACGCGAGGACCTTGTGCAGGATCCAGATGCGATTGAGTTCGTCGTCGGGAACAATAAGCTCCTCTTTCCTGGTTCCGGATTTGCTGATATCTATGGCGGGATAAATCCTCTTCTCCACCGGCCTCCTGTCCAGTTGAAGCTCCATGTTCCCGGTTCCCTTGAACTCCTCGAAGATCACCTCGTCCATTCGGCTCCCCGTGTCAACAAGTGCCGTGGCGATGATCGTCAGGCTGCCACCTTCCTCAATGTTCCTGGCGGCTCCGAAGAACCGCTTGGGGCGATGCAGCGCGTTGGAGTCTACTCCACCTGAAAGAACCTTTCCGCTCGGAGGCTGAACCGTGTTATAGGCGCGGGCGAGGCGGGTTATGCTGTCCAACAGTATGACAACGTCTTTTCCATGTTCCACCAGACGCTTGGATTTTTCTATCACCATTTCCGCTACCTGAACGTGGCGTGTGGCCGGCTCATCAAAGGTGGAGGAAACCACTTCGCCGTTCACCGACCTGAGCATGTCCGTAACCTCCTCCGGCCGCTCATCAATGAGGAGAACGATCAGGTAGATCTCGGGATGATTTTCGCTGATGCTGTTGGCGATACTCTGCAGGAGCATGGTTTTTCCTGTCCTGGGTGGGGCGACGATTAGACCGCGTTGTCCCTTGCCGATGGGTGTTATGAGGTCCATGATGCGCATGGAGAAGTTTCTGGGGTCCTTTGGCTCGAGGTGGATTCTTTCTTCAGGATGAAGGGGTGTCAGGTTGTCGAATAGAATCTTGTCCCGGGCTGCTTCGGGCGACTCGAAGTTAAGGCTCTCCACCTTGAGGAGAGCAAAATACCGCTCTCCCTCTTTGGGCGGACGTATTTCTCCGGTGACAGTATCGCCGGTGCGCATGACAAATCGCCTGATCTGGGACGGCGAAACGTAGATGTCGTCAGGTCCCGGCAGGTAGTTGGAGTCCGGTGATCGTAAAAATCCGAATCCGTCCGGGAGGATCTCCAGAACTCCGCTCCCGTAGATCGATTTTTTCTTCTCAGCCTGAGCCTGCAGCATGGCAAAGATCAGATCCTGCTTTCGCATGCCGCTGACGCCCTCGATCTTGAATTCCTTGGTAGCGAGCTTGGTTAGTTCACCGATGGACATCTCTTTCAGCTCAGTCAGATCCATTTTATCCTTAGCTCCTTGTGCTCCTTGGTAGTTAGCGGTCTCTCCCAAAACCGAATAAACATCACGCATCCACCGGGTTATTCCCGGTGTTGCTCAGGTCGGTCAAAGATTTAGTTCCGCCGGGTGATAAACATGAAGACAATTTCCGGATCTTTCAGGGCAACCGTTTCAGGACGGGATATCGAAGATAACCTCGGGGATCTTACGGAATACCTTTCATGGGCCGGGTGATGGCCGCAGGTCCCTTTGCGGCCGGTGATGCTATCTACTTAACGTCAAGGGGTTGCGTTGTCAACCCCTTATTAACACTCCTAATGGATGTCATTGTGGCAATTTCAGCGATAAAAAGAAAATTATACCGCCGGTCACATCATCTGACAGGAGTTGCCGCCAAGCCTTCGCGCCTCAAGTAGAGCATCATCCACTCTGGCGATGAGGACCTTTTCCCCCTCACCCGACTGATACATGGAAAGACCGATGCTCAGGTTGGTGGTAGTGTATTGCATTGATGAGAGGAGCTGGGGTGATAGGTTCTGGAAAGAATCGATGACCCCATCCGCCACCTTCTTCGCGGCTTGTTCATCCTCACCGATCAGCAGGACGTGCCACTTGCCGCCTACCCGGCATGGCACATCCAGATGGTCCAACGCATTGTTTAGGAACTCAGAAATTTCCACCAGAAGCTCGTCACCTTTGACATGTCCATGCATGGCGTTGAACTCTCTGAATCTATTGAGGTTTATCACCATCAGGGCGACGTGGGAGTTCAATTTTTCGGCGCGGGTAATCTCCTTGTGCAGCTCCTCGTGCCAGAACTTGTAGCTGTACAGTCCTGTGAGGGGATCGATATTGGACATGGAAAACACCTTGTCGTCCAGACTTCCATGATCCAGTATCAGCGTACACAGCCTGGCCATATCGATCAGTATTTTACATACTTCATCATTAACTTCCACCTCATCACTCCAGGAAAGATAGAGAAAGCCCACCGGTTTGCCCCTGATGCAAAGCGGAAGAGCTAACAGGGTGTTGTAGTCGTGCTGAAAGGTATATCCGTCGGTCCCTATTCTCCTGTCACCTCTGGTTATCAAGATGGGCTCCCAGCGAGTTGCCATTTCCTGGACCAGACCCTGGAAGGGACTGCTCTGGAATTTCTTCAGGAACTCATAACCCCAACCTTTTGCCGTCACCACCTTGAAGGACTCGGCTCTGGCGTCCACCAGGATTATGGCCGTCGCCTTGCATTTGTAATAGTCCAGTATTCCCTGGAGTGCGAAACCGAGGACCTTCTCGCTGCCCAAAGTTGTGTTCACCTTTTCCAGGATCATCCGGATCAGGTGCAGTTCGCTTTGTGGATTCACGGACCGCCTCCTTTTCAGAACATGAGAGGGTTCGCCTACTGTAGACTATCATTATCCAACAATTGATGACTTCGCAAAAAGTCATCAACACGCCCCGTTTGGGGCGCCCAAATCAATGACCGGCAATGTAAGTCATTGATTTGTAAGGAAAGCGAAAATGACACTTTTCGATTTCCGTTGAGCAAAAAGCCACGAATGGACTTTTTGCGAGTCCATCAACAATTGAACTGATCTGTTTGATCTGTAAAAAATACAGCTGCCCTGATAAAACAGGTGTATCTATAGGGTAATTATACCAGAAACCAGGGGTCTGTCGGAAAACCATGGCAGACTCCTGGATATAACCTAAAAACAAAATTCCGAAAAAACACCTGACATCCAGATCGATAACCTTTCAAAAAGGCTATTCGAGCCATTTTGCGAGGCGGTCGCGCCAGTGGTTCGATAACGCCATCGGCGTAACTCACCATCCCGAGCCCCGCCGATCCGTCCACAGGCTCAGGACAAGTTGCGGAACTGTTTGATGGACTTTTTGCAAGTCCATCAACCTAAAAGCAGTGCATCGGAGGTTTTTTCGGCACTCTGTTATAGGCATAAAACGTTATGCACCTGTTATCGCTGTATAGATCGCCCTTACCTGTTCAGCCGTTCGATCCAGCTCGCCGCCGTTATCCACAACCCAGGTCGCCACATCTGCCCTGTCCCTGTCCACAGCCTGGCTTGCCATTCGGGAGACAGCCTCATCGCTGCTGTATTTTCCAGATTCAACGAGCCTTGATATTCGAATCTCCCCCGGCGCTGTGACCAGGACCACTCCATCATACTCCTTTGAGCATCCCCCCTCTGCGAGGAGAGGAATCTCCACCGCGACAACAGCCTCCGGCTGCTCGATCCGGAGACCTTCAAGAAGCTTTCTCTCAGCGGCTCGGATGAGGGGATGAAGGATCGTTTCTATTTTGTGTCGGGCTTTGGAGTCGCCGAAGACCTTCGCTGCCATCCGCCTTCGGTCAAGGCGGCCATCACTGTCAAAAAAGGCTGAACCGAACGTCTCCCTTAAGAGCCGCGCTCCCTCCGATCCGGGATTCACCACTTGTCGGGCGAGTTCGTCGGCATCAACCCCGAAGGCTCCCAAATCCTCGAATATCCGCCGGACCGTGGACTTGCCCGAACCGATACCGCCTGTTATCGCGATTACAGGCATGGGAGAGCCTCCCGCGCCAGTGCAGAGTGCAGAGTGTAGAGTGAAAAGTGAAGCAAGATCGGCGCCTTTTCTCTGCACTGCACGATATTATTGGTTCTGGACTCCATATAAGCAATATTATAGATTATGTTATCCACTTCCATCAACGGTTCTTACCCACTATTCCCAACGAAAAGGATTATTAACAATGAATTCCAGATCCAGAACGAGAAATATCGTGCTCATTTCCCTCACCGTGGCCCTGACCACAGCCGGGGCGTATCTGCGGATACCTGTCGGCCCGGTGCCCATAAGCCTTCAGACTCTCTTTGTCCTCCTGTCAGGAGCGCTGCTGGGACCCTGGGTCGGGGCTGCTGCCATGGTCTCCTACATCCTTCTTGGGCTGATCGGTTTACCTCTTTTCACGGGGGGAGGGGGTCCGCAGTATATTCTTTCCCCCACTTTCGGATTCCTTCTTTCTTTTCCCGTAAGCTCCATGGTCGTCGGACTCCTTCTCAAATCCCCGCAGGGCGCCGGACACCGGAGCATGAGCCGAAAACTGCTTGCCATGTCCCTTGGCACCGGAATCGTCTATCTGATCGGGGTCCCCTGGCTCGGCCTTAACCTGCTCCTGGTGCAGGAGAAGGCTGTCGGTGCCCAGGCGCTTCTCATGATGGGGATGGTCCCATTCCTCCCCGGGGACCTTCTCAAGATTTTCCTTGCCACCTGGCTCATAGGGCCTGTTGAAAAAACCCTGATTCAGATCCGGAAACGATAAGGGCCGCACAGGTTTTCCACCGACGGAGCCGACGGTGAATCACCGTAGTGAATTAATCAATATAGACTCCTTGGACGACCCCCTGCTCAGGATCGGAATCAGACCCGGTTCACGAGCCGAAAAACGCTGTTTTCCGCTCTTCCCGGGTCACAGCTGCGGCCGCCTTGTGTAGGCCCCATTGAAAAAAGTGTCATCGAAGAAGTGATAGATCTCGGCGAGAAACCCCGTGTAGTAGTTCACAAGGATAAGGAAAATGAGTGAGACCACGATGGCGGCATAAAAAATGACGATGGCCTCCCCCCGGCTCGCCTCGATACGCGGGGCCAGAAAGCGGGTGATGAAAAACCAGACCAACGTCCCGAGGAAGATCAGGTACCCTATAAAAAACCCGAAGGTCAGGAAATAGAGCATGGTTAATTAGTCGGTTCTCTGCAAAAAATGTTGTTCACAATTGAAGGCTCCCTTGACTTCTCAGAATAGGAAGAGGAGGAGTGAAGGTCAAGTAATAGTAATGGTTATAGTAGTAGGGATAAGCGATAAGGGATAAGGGAAAAGAAAGTGCGGAGTGCGGCTTGCCCACGCCACCGGCGCGACTCGACTGGGGCGAAGGGCAAAGGGCGAAGGGCGAAGGGCGAAGGGCGAAGGGCGAAGGGCGAAGGGCGAAGGGCGAAGGGCGAAGAAAGGTTGAGGAAGTCCGGGAAAATAACAAGCTATTTCGTAGGCGTTTCCGCACTGGAGTAATCCTCCCCCAGGACTTTTTTCAAATTATATACAAAACAGCTGTCTGGGAGTGGGTTGAGCTTTCTGGACACTAGGAGCCTGTCGGACTATCCATTCAGGCTCCTGGATACAGTTTTTCGGAAGTGCCATTTAGCTTGAAAAGAGAAAACATGTGGCATAATTGGCAATTCACAAAGGTAATTCATCTGTTGAATGCTCATGCTTTCAAGAAAAAACCCTGAAAAACAGCATTTCGAAAAACTTATAGCAGCGTGCCGAAGGTTTTCCGACACGCTGCTAGACCCTGCTTTTGGTTTCCCCTCTACACCCTACACTCTGCACTCTGCACTTTGCACTTTGCCATCCCGACAAGAAAACAAAAAAAGAGCCCGGTATCGAGCCGGACCCTTTTGTTTTCTGGTCGGGATGGCGAGATTTGAACTCGCGGCCTCATGGTCCCGAACCATGCGCGCTACCAAGCTGCGCCACATCCCGGAAGAACTCTTTCAGAAACAGACGCTTATTATAGGCACCGAACCGGAAATGTCAAAGGGGGAAGCAAATTCAAAAATCAAGATTCAAAATTCAAGACAATTGCACTTGCTTGTGATGTAATCCAAGAACAAAAACCTTTAAAAACAGGCTGTTACGTACACAATAAAAACAAGGGGCACCCATGGAGGGGCGCCCCTTTTTGAATCTTGAATTTTGAATTCGCTCTTATTTCTTACCGGCGACTTGTACTCTTATAATCGCCTTCTCCAGCCGGACCTGGGCCTCGTCATGCTCGTGGTCTTCCTTGCCGGCTGTGAGGATCTTCTCGGCCGATTCCCTCGCCACCTGGGCCCTGCTCAGGTCTATCTCGGTGGCCTTTTCAGCCGTCTCGGCAAGGACCTTGACGCTATCTCCTGTGACCTCCACGTATCCCCACGAAACGGCCAAATGCTCCTCGGCACCGCCGCTTTTGTAGGTGAGCACGCCCACCTTAAGGGCGGTCAGGAAGGGAATGTGGCCCCGGAGAACACCGAACTCGCCCTCGATCCCGGGCAGCACGACTTCGTCGACATCTTCGGAGACCACGACCCTCTCGGGGGTGACGATCTCAAGCTTTACCTTGTCTAAGTTTGTTTCTGCCATAATCTATTCCGATCAGGCGGCCGATTCGGCCAGCTTTTTGCCCTGCGCCAATGCATCTTCGATGGTACCCACCATGTAGAACGCCTGCTCCGGCAGATCGTCATGCAGGCCCTCAATGATCTCCTTGAACCCGCGGATGGTGTCTTCAAGCTTGACGTATTTACCGGGCATGCCGGTGAACTGCTCGGCCACGAAGAAGGGCTGTGACAGGAACCTCTGGAGTTTCCTTGCCCGCGAAACGGTGAGCCTGTCCTCTTCTGAAAGCTCGTCCATACCGAGGATGGCGATGATGTCCTGCAGGTCCTTGTACCGCTGGAGGATCTGCTGGACCTCGCGGGCGACGTTGTAGTGCTCCTCGCCCACGATCCTGGGATCGAGAATCCTGGAGGTCGAGTCCAGCGGGTCAACGGCCGGGTAGATCCCGAGCTCGGCGATCTGCCTGGAAAGGACCGTTGTTGCGTCCAGATGTGAGAAGGTGGTTGCCGGAGCAGGGTCGGTGAGGTCGTCGGCAGGAACGTAGATGGCCTGGACGGAGGTGATGGAACCCTTGTTGGTTGAGGTGATCCTCTCCTGCATCTCTCCCATCTCTGTTGCAAGCGTCGGCTGGTAACCCACCGCGCTGGGGATTCGGCCAAGGAGTGCGGAAACCTCTGAGCCTGCCTGGGTAAATCGGAAGATGTTGTCAACAAACAGGAGAACGTCCTGACCTTCCTCATCCCTGAAGTACTCGGCAGCGGTGAGCCCCGAAAGCCCGACCCTCAGGCGCGCCCCGGGAGGCTCGTTCATCTGGCCATAGACGAGGATGGCTTTGTCGAGGACTTTGGACTCCTTCATCTCCAGCCACAGATCGTTACCCTCACGGGTTCGCTCACCCACTCCGGAAAAGACCGAGAACCCGCCGTGCTCGGTTGCGATGTTGTTGATCATCTCCATGATGATAACGGTCTTGCCGACTCCGGCGCCACCGAACAGGCCGATCTTGCCGCCCTTGACGTAGGGTTGGATGAGATCAATGACCTTGACACCGGTCTCCAGGATCTCGGTCTCGGTGCTCTGATCCTCCAGGCTGGGGGCCTCCCTGTGGATCGGGTAGCGCACATCACTCTCAATGGGGCCCATCTCATCCACGGGATCGCCGGTGACGTTCATGATACGCCCCAGGGTCGATCTGCCCACAGGGATGGTGATGGGGCCGCCGGTGTCCTCGCCCTCCATTCCCCGGATAAGACCGTCTGTAGAACTCATGGCCACGGTCCTGACTACATTGTTACCCTGATGGGCCTGGACCTCGGTGATGAGGTCGATCTTGGTGTCACCTGATTCCGCCTGGATCCTGATGGCGTTATAGATGGCGGGGAGTTTTCCCGGCTCGAACTCGAGGTCGATAACGGGGCCGATGATCTGCGTAATCTTGCCGATGTTCTTCACTTAACTGTCCCCCTTGACTGAGGTATTGAATTATCTGGCTTATATTCTCTGCGTTCGAGGCCCCTTCGCCTCAAATCGCTACTTCATCGCTTCCTTGCCGCTGACAACCTCGATGAGTTCCGTTGTGATGGCGGCCTGTCTGGTTCTGTTGTACAGGAGGGTGAGCTTTTCTATCATTTCAACAGCGTTCTTGGAGGCCGATTCCATGGCGGTCATCCTGGCGCCGTGTTCGCTGGCTACGGACTCGAGAAAAACACGGTAAACCTGGATGTTGATATGCCGCGGCAGCAGCTCCTCGAGAAGGACATCCTCCGAGGGCTCGAAAGTGTACTCCACCGGGTAATGATCCTCGGAAATATCCATGGGCTTTATGGGCAGGAGCTGCTCCACGATGACCTTCTGCTGGATAGCCGACTTGAACTCGTTGTAGACCATGTAGACCTGATCAAACTCTTCGGCCAGGTAGTTCTCCACCACGTCGCTGCCTACAGCCACGGCGTGGGGGAAAGATATGTCGGACAATACATTGAGCGACACCTTCCTGATATTGTAATCCCGCCGCTTGAAGTAATCGTTGGCTTTGCGGCCCACCAGGTGCAGCGTAAACTCCCAGTCCGGGTGCTCGCGGATAAACTTCTCGGCCCTTCGGATGATGTTCGAGTTAAAAGCCCCGCACAGGCCCCTGTCGGAGCTCACCACGACTAGGTCCACCTTTTTAGGCTCCCTCGCATGGAGCAGCGGGTGGGCCTGGGGGTTCGTCCTCAGCGCAAGACTGGAAAGCACTTCCAGCATCTTGTGCGCATAGGGACGGGATGCGACAATGGCGTCCTGGGCCCTGCGCAGCTTCGAGGCCGCAACCATTTTCATGGCTTTGGTGATCTGCTCGGTGTTCTTGACCGAGGAGATGCGTCGTTTAATGTCACGTAAGGTGCTCATAAGAAGTTTCTGTTCTCCTCAAGATCCCTTGACAACCGGCCCTATTCGTAAACGAATTCGGACTTGAAAGCCACCAGGGCGTCAGCCAGCTTGGATTTTATCTCGTCGGTGATCTCCTTCTTTTCGGCCAGATCCTTCATGAGTTCCGCATACCTGTTGTCCATGAAATGGTAAAGCTCCTCCTCGAACTTGCCGAGGGCCTCCACCGGATAATCGTCGATATATCCGTTGGTGGCGGCATAGATCAAGATAGTCTGTTTTTCAACGGCAAGGGGTACATACTGATCCTGCTTGAGAATCTCCACAAGCCTCTCGCCTCTGGCTAGCTGCATCTGAGTGGCTTTGTCCAGGTCCGATCCAAATTGAGCGAAAGCCGCCATCTCACGATACTGGGCGAGTTCAAGCCTCATCCTTCCCGCAACCTGGCGCATGGCCCGGACCTGGGCGTTGCCGCCGACACGAGAGACTGAAATACCCACGTTGATGGCGGGCCGGATACCCGAGTAAAAAAGGTCCGACTCCAGGAATATCTGACCATCGGTGATTGAAATCACGTTGGTGGGAATATAGGCCGCCACGTCACCGGCCTGGGTCTCGATGATGGGAAGGGCCGTCAGAGAGCCTCCGCCCTCCTCGTCGCTCATTTTCGCAGCGCGTTCGAGGAGCCTCGAGTGAAGGTAGAACACGTCTCCCGGATAGGCTTCGCGTCCGGGGGGGCGCCTGAGAAGCAGGGAAAGCTGTCTGTAGGCGGCCGCGTGCTTTGAAAGATCGTCGTAGACGACCAGCGCGTGCTGGCCGTTGTCCCTGAAGTGCTCACCCATGGCGCAACCGGCAAAGGGGGCGAGAAAGAGCAGCGGTGCGGGCTCGCTTGCCGATGCGCTGACGACGATGGTGTAATCCATAGCGCCGTTCTCTTCCAGGTCCCGGACCAACCTGGCAACCGTGGATTCCTTCTGCCCTATGGCAACATAGATGCAGATGACCGGATCGTCAGCGTACTGCTGGTTGATGATAGTGTCGAGGGCAACGGCCGTTTTTCCTGTCTGGCGGTCGCCGATGATGAGTTCCCGCTGGCCTCGGCCGATAGGGATCATGGAGTCGACTGCTTTAAGGCCTGTCTGGAGGGGCTCCTTAACCGGCTGTCTCCTGACGATACCGGGGGCGATGACCTCCACCAGGCGGGTGCCCTCATTCTCAATGGGACCCTTGCCGTCGACAGGCTGGCCGAGAGCGTTGACCACACGGCCCAGCATCCCTTTGCCCACAGGCACCTCGACGATGCGTCCGGTGCGCTTGACGATATCGCCTTCCTTGATGAGTTGGTAGTTGCCCAGGAGAACGATACCCACATTGTCCTCCTCCAGGTTCAGGATCATACCGAAGACCTCGCCCGGCAGTTCCACGAGTTCACCGGCCATGGCGTTCTCGAGGCCGTGCACGCGGGCGATCCCGTCACCCGTGGAAAGAACGATGCCTGTTTCCTTGACATCGATTGTCTTCTCGAAACCTTCAATCTGTTTTTTTATTATCTCGGTGATCTCTTCAGCTCTTATCTGCATCGCGACCTATCTCCCCTTGCTGAGATTGTCCTTTATCTGCGTCAACTGGTTTTTGATGCTGCCGTCGTAGACCTGGCTGCCCATGTAGGCAACCACACCTCCGATAAGGCTTTCGTCTATCTCGACCTCCAGAGCGACATCCTTTCCGGAAATCTGTGACAGGGCATCTTTTATTCTGCTCTTCTCTGCGTCGCTCAACCGGGCAGCGGTAACAATTCTGGCCCGAATTCGATTCTCCAGCTGGTCCAGAATTTCCCTGTAGGCACGTGCGATCTCGCCGACGCCCAGAATCCTGCCTTTCGCGAGCACAACGTGGATGAACTTCATGGTCAGTTCCTGAACGCTGCCCTTTTCCAGAATCTCGGCCAGGACCTTCTCCTTGGCCTCGGGTGCGATAGTCGGGTCGGCGAAAACGTTGACTAACTCGTGGCTGTCAGCGAACAGGCCGGCTATTCGGTCGAGATCCTGACCTGTTTCCTTCAGGATTCCGGCTTCCTGGGCCAGATCGATAACTGCCTTGGCGTAGCGTTTTGCCAGGACTATTCCTATCACTGGTTAGCCTCCAGTTTTTCGAGATATTCGGTGACAAACCTGGCCTGATCCTCAGGGGTGACTTTCCGGCTGATGATCTCTTCAGCCAGTGCGACGGCAGCATCGGCCGCCTCTCTCCTGAGAATGTCCTGGGCTTTTTTGAGCTCCTGCTGGATGGCCATCGCGGCCTCACCCTTGAGTTTTTCCAGGGCCTGGGATGCCTCCGACAGGATCCGTTCCCGTTCCACCTCACCCTCTCTGCGGGCGGCTGACAGAAGATCGCTGATCTCCTTATCAACACCGGCCAGCTTTTCGTCGGCCTCTTTCATCCGGGCCTCTGAAGCCTGGCGGGAATCCTCCGCTTCCTTCAGCATGGTTCTGACCGATTCGATGCTGTTCCTGATACCGTTTAGGATGGGCTTGCGGGCATAATAAAACAGGACTCCGGCGAGAATTGAGAAGTTGATAACGCGCAGGATCAGGTCCCATACATCCCGTGGGATGACACCGAAGACTTTCGTGGTTTCTGAAGCCAAGGCCATCGCAGGCAGGAGCAGCAGCGCGGGAAGGAGGAGGATGGACCTTGCAACACCGCGACGGGTAAGAATTACCATGGATACCTTCACAGCTTTCTCCCCGCCAGATTGGCCGCAATGTCGGCGGCAAGGGCTTTGGCATCCTCCATCAGAATCTCCCGAGAACTATCCGCCTGAGAGGCAATCTCCCGCCGGGCCGTCTCCAACTCACCAGCGCCCGCCAGTTTGGCCTCCCGAACCGTCTTGCGGAACCCGAGCATGGCCTCTTTTCGCTCCGAAGCCCTGATCCCCATGGCTTCCTGCTTGGCAGACAGCAGTTTTCCCTCGTATTCCACCATGCTTACTTCGGTACGCTTTCCGAGCTTCTCCTTCAGTTCAATCGACTCCCCGACGAGCCTCTCCCTTTCGTCCAGGATTCGCAGTACCGGTTTGAACAGCAGGAAATTAAGAATAACCAGTAAGATCAGGAAATTGGCAAGTTGTACCAGTAGGGTGAAGTTGACAGAAATCAAGTTGGCCTCCGCCTCCTTGTATCTAACGGGTTTTCAAGCGGCTCTTTTCGCAAAACGCCACTTAAATTAATAAAATGGTCCTTTTGTGTCAACAGTTTTCCCCGGCCGGGGCCGTACCTCATCCCTTGACCACGAAGATGAGAAGCAGGGAGATGACCAGTGCATAGATGCCGGTGGATTCCGATACAGCCTGACCAACGAGCATGGTCCTGGTCAGCAGGCCGGCCTGGTCCGGATTTCTACCGATGGCTTCGCAAGCCTTTCCGGCGGCGAAACCCTCACCGATGCCCGGTCCGATGGCACCGAACCCCATTGACATGCCGGCGCCAAGCAGAGCCGCGGCCCGGATGAGTTCAGCTCCTGTGATACCGTCCATTTGTTACCTCCTTTAAGAAAAACGATCCAAGATTCAAGATTCAAGAATTCAAACACTAAACTCAAAACCACAAACTCTAAACACCAAACCTTGTTCTTACACCATCATCAGCATCACCAGCGCAATGACCAGAGCGTAGATGCTGGTGGACTGGGCCACCGCCTGCCCCAGCAGCATGACGCGGGTCAGAAGGCCGACAGCTGACTCAGGGTCACGATGGTACCTGATGCCCAGGATCGCTGACTCCCCTGCTATACCCGAGCCTACAGACGGGCCCATGGCGCCGAACCCCATGCAAATGCCCGCCGAGAGGACCGTGATGTACTCGACCAATCCGGCATCCGGGTTCGGCGACACCGTGAATATCAGCATGAAGGATACCAGGAGGCCGAAAATAAGCGGCGTCTGGCTGATAGCCTGGCCGATTAGCATCAGGGTCGTAAATGGCCTGCGCAGGTGGGGTTGTCTGGCTATTGCCTCGCCGGCCTGGGCCGCCGGAAGGGCGCTGCCGATACCTGAGGCAAAGGATGCCGCTCCGATGGAGATCCCGGCGCCCAGGCCGGCAAAACCCTGTATGAGAGCGGTCCCCTCCCCGGTCCCAAAGAGCAGAAGTATCCCCACCACCAGGGCAAAGGTCGGCGGTGTCGAGGTGGCGCCCTGACCGATGAGCATAACCCTGAAAAGATCCGATGAGGCGCTCGGCTGCCTTCCCATACCCTCGACGGCCGTTGCCGCCCCCATGCCCATTCCTATCCCGGGGCCGATCGCTCCGAAACCGACAGCGAAGGCGGCACCCAAAGCATACATTGCTTTAACGATCAGGGAAACGGCGACTGGATCCAATCCAAAGCTCCTAATTGGTGGCTACTGCGATGTAGGTGATCGTCAGCATAGTGAAAACGAACGCCTGCACAGTACCCACGAACATACCGAAGAAGACGTACAGGAACGGCGGGAGGGCGATGCTGTATACCATCCAGGACACGACCGATATGATAATGGCCCCTCCCATGATGTTGCCGAAAAGACGGAAAGAAATGGAAACTACCTTGGCCAGCTCACCGATCAAGTTAAGAGGCGCCATGATGATAAACGGCTCTGTATACTCTTTGAGATAGGCGCCGATACCCTTTGCCCGGATGGCTGCCGTATGGGTAAGGAAGAACCCCATGATCCCCAGACTGAGGGGCGTGTTCAGATCTTTTGTAGGTTCATCAAATCCCGGGATGATCCCCCACCAGTTGCACAGGAGGAGGAATATAAACATGGTGGCGACAAGTGGGAAATAGGCCCTGCTTGAAGTCTCAAGGGTCTCCCTGGTCAGGTTGTCCATGGTAGCAATGTACAGCTCGGCGACCCGCTGAACGGGACCCGGTGTACTCTGGAGCGTTCTCCTGACTATCAGGGCCACCACTATCAGAACTGCCATGATGATCCATGTATTGAACACCGTAACGTAGTTGACCGTAAGCATCATTCCGAATAGTTCGAACGAATAGGTCGGTATGGCGATTATGTCACCCATGCTGCGAAGTTCCCTGCTCCTTTTTTCCCAGTAACTCCCCGCAGGTCATGGCGAACTGTGTCGCGAAGAGGGCTGGTATGGTAACCCAAAGGGCTATTTCTTCATTGGTGGCCGAGTAAATGAGGACCGCAGCCATGACCGCCATCCTCAGGGCATATCGCCCGTAAGCCAGCCGAGGGACCTGGCCTCCCGTTACCTCCCCCTGCCTGCGTATATCGCCTGCCATGATAACAAGGCCCACCAGGCCGGCCGCTCCGCCCAGAACCATCCCCCGGGCCCACGGCTTGTGTCCTGCAAACAGGAAGATGCCGGCCAAAACGAGAATCAGCGATAAGGTGCCGAAGAAAACCCGGCGTACGTATCTGTCAAATGAACTCACCCAGTCACCCTCAAACGGGTTAGGAATATACTGTAATCCAGCGAATTCATCAATCTGTTTTTACGGCGGCGGTCCTGTTTTCCTTTTCCTGCCCCGCCCCGTCAGGCTGAGCAGTAATGGGGGAGACTCTTTTTTCTTCGACAGTGTCGTAAGCCATGGCGCAGTTGCCTTCGAAAATAACCCCTTCTTCTATGAAAAGGCTTGGGGTTTTCACATTTCCGAACAGCTTCCCGGGCCGGTGAACCTCGATCTTCCCGGTAGCGTTGATGTTGCCCCTCACGACACCGGAAATGACGATGGTATGGACATTGATCTCAGCAGCTACGACAGCACTCTCGCCAACAATGAGAGTATCCTTGGTATAGACCTCTCCTTCCAGCTTGCCATCAATGCGTACTGTGCCCTCGAAGGTGAGAATGCCCTTGAAATCAGTTCCCTCACCTAAAAAGGCTTTTATCTCACCGCGCGCGGCGGTCGCCTCTTTCTTGCTCATTGTTACCAACCTCCGGCTTCAGGTTCCTGGTAAATTGCTACCAACTGGCAGCTGCCAATTTTCGATATGGATTTTTTGCGAGTCCATCAATTGTCAGCCTTCAGTATCTTATCGGCAATCGAGTTAAGTTCGTCAAGGCCGTTGTACCGGATCTCCAGGCGGCCGCCCTTGCCCGAGTGATGAATACGAACGCGGCACCCCAGTTTTCTGGTCAGCCGATTCTCGAGGTCTCTGGAATCGGGGGTACCCCGGTCTGTAATAGTCTTGCGTTCTTTGCTGTCGGACATCAGCCTGGCTACGCTACGTTCAACCTCTCTGACAGACAGTCCTTTCCCCAGGGTACGGGCCAGCATGGATTTTATGGTCTTTTCGTCCTTGAGCGGTACAAGAGCCCGGGCATGGCCGGCGGAAAGCCTGCCTGTCACTAATTCATGTTTCACAAAACCGGGCAAACTGAGCAATCTGATGGAGTTTGCGACAGTAGCTCTGTCCTTTCCTACGCGGCGGGCCACCTCCTCCTGTGTATATTTGTTGGTGGACTGAAGCTCCCGGTAAGCCTGTGCTTCCTCAATGGGGTTCAGGTTTTCGCGTTGTATGTTCTCGATAAGTGCCAGCTCCAGCTTCCGGTCATCCTCCACCCGGCGGCACAGGACTGGGATCCGCTCCAGGCCTGCCATGCGAGCAGCCCTGAGTCTCCTCTCGCCCGCAACCAGCTCATAACCACCCGGGACCCTTCTGACCAGAAGGGGCTGCAGAATGCCCTGCTCCCTGATGGATGCGGCCAATTCCTGAAGGGCGGTCTCCTCGAATCGGATTCTTGGCTGCGCCGGGTTTGGAAAAATCTCATCCGTGGCCGCCAGGGCAAGCTCTCCCTGCCCGGTGGCTTCATCGCCCCCGGGAATTAGAGCGCCCAAACCTCTACCGAGAGCCTGTCGCTTACGTTCAGAAGTCATAAAAATTCCTTATAAAATTCAAAGTTCAAGATTCAAGATTCAAGATATGAACTAAGATCAAAAAACAGATTGCCGTGGATTTTGTACTTTTGAATTCTGAATCTTGAATTTTGAATCGCTCTTATCCTTTCCCGTTCAACATCTCCTGGGCCAGGGCCAGGTAGCTCTGGGAGCCTGGCGAATTGATATCGTAAAGGATCGCCGGTTTTCCATAGCTCGGGGCTTCGCTCAGCCTGACGTTCCTTGGAATTGTCGTTTTGAACACTCGGCCCGGAAAATAATTCCGGGCTTCGCGTGCCACCTGGTGGGAGAGGTTGTTCCGGGGATCAAACATGGTCAGAAGGATCCCCTCAAGCTCGATGCCGGGGTTCAGCGCGCCCCTCACGAGCTTTATCG
>Ga0114923_10000186_pt1 | contig 49672 bp, 76 predicted proteins | sample SumtaG_FD_89578 | JGI IMG/M metagenome (GOLD analysis project Ga0114923, IMG submission 89578) | Deep subsurface microbial communities from Indian Ocean to uncover new lineages of life (NeLLi) - Sumatra_00157 metaG | ecosystem: Environmental > Aquatic > Marine > Oceanic > Sediment | place: near... | reverse complement strand
TGTTGACTGCGGCAATCTGTTGAGTAGTTCCACCGACACCAGTAGCACCACGTTCATAATAACTTGTAACCATTACTTTCCTCTCAAGCGTTTAATTTCTTGTTCTGTCATACCACTCTGTCTTAGTTGAGCTTCAACAGCACTTGTCCTAGCAGTATCGTGTTTCTTCTTCTTTTTCTTCTTCTCCTCCTTAAAGTAAGCCTTTACGTTGCTTTTTAACTTGTCAGCCCAAGTCCCTTTTTTCTTATAAATGCGTTTGGGTCCATACTGCTTTAACATACGCCTATCAATTTCTGCTTTTTCACTCGGTGTTGGCTTAACAACTTTTCTAGACATTACTTTATCCTCCCAAAATCTTTTAACACAATCAGCAATTGTTCAAAACCCCATGTTTGCGTAGCAGTGCTGTTGAATAACTTGATACCTAGAAAGGCGGCTGAAACTTTCTTACGTATACTCCCGCCTCGTTGCCTACCCGGAGTTTTCAAGGTCCCTGCAATACTTGGAATGTCAGCATATATTTTTTCTAGAACGCCTTCTGCTGAGTCATCAGCAAAAACCTTGTAAGACGCAGCATCTGTGTCTAATTGACTGCCATTTGACCTGCCACCTGCGGTAACGCACTCCAACTTAGTTAACTTGCCTTTTTTAAATGGGTCACTTCCAGCAGGAATCGGACCAAATACTACATGGCTACTAATAGTCTCATTCGTGTCACCAATGTCATCATCTTTTGAACTGTTAGAAAACTTCCTGATGTATCCGTCTCTGCACCCTACCAGCAAGTCTCTATAAGCGGTATCATTGGCTGCGTAGTAAAATAGAGAATAAGGTCCACATTCTTCAGGATAAACTTCTGGAAAAAATCCACCAACACCAGTTTTGTCAACCGTGCGTAAATCATAAAAATAATTTGAATTGGAGCCATCTGCCAATAGGGTTATGCTTATCAAGAGTCCAGCCCGTGACCTATCGTATGCCATGGTGATACGGTGCGTTGAAGGGTCAGCACCCTCATCGCCGACTATAGCTGGTAAGCTGAACTGTGAAATGCACTTTGGTGTTCCTGGAATCGTAGTAGAGTAGATGCCATTGGTGCCCCAGAAATACATGGTTCCAGCACCATCAAAGCACCAACTGTTAGCTCCAAACATGCCAACTGTTAAATCAAGTTCATTCAACGAACCACCTTCTGCTGGATCACCAGCAATATACCACATAGAAGTGGCACAACCAAAAATCAGGTAGTCGTCTTTGTAGGGGATGACAGCACGTATGATGTCTCCTATCTCACCAGCATCTGAATTACCACCGGCAACTGGACTCTGTGCGTCATTGGCAGCATAAGCAATGTCAAACGGATTAGCCTGTCTTGTCATGTACCATTGATATGGGTATTCTGGATTTCCACTTAGAACACAACGACCACGATATAAGCAGCCAAGGTAGGCCTTGTTGGGCATGGTGCCGTAAGTAGAGGTATCATTGTTCATAACTGTCCAGTCGTACCAATGTGGTTTTGCAACTGGTACGGCGTCAAGTGTGAAGCTAACCGCTGTTATAGTGCCAGATGCATTTGTGCCAGTTACTACTTCAGCGGCTTCATCGAATGTTCCACTGGTAACATAGCCATACACCAACGCTGCACCATTGGTAGCGTTGCAGTAATCTACAACCATGGTTGCATTGCTGGTGCCTCCAGTTAGAATGGTTCCCTTTAGTGGAGCAATGTTGGTAGTGTCATTTGGCCTTATATCAGCCGTAGACAGTTTGTGATTGACGAAGTCTGCTATTTTTAAATTAGCTCCATTGACCACAAACACCTTCTGAAATGCTTCAAACATATTAAGTTGATCAGAAGTATCTATATCACCATCAGCCGCTGCTAATTCTTTCATCGTTCCCGCTGCCATTATAAGTCCTCATAATAAAATTTGTTATTCCCAGCCGCGACCAACCTGCGAACGACCACTTGGTCACTTGGTATAGAACTTGATGGCGTTCCCCAAGTTTCAAAGTTCATCTTAACAACACTTTCTGCCCCCCAGTTTACACCTGCATTTGCAGATGTACACCTACCTCCACCTGGATAAGTAAGACCACGGCCCCAATAGACAGAAGCTGCGACACACCTGCACACTATAGCATACTTAGTACCACTAACCAAAGAATATCCTGCTCCAAGTGTAATTTCTTCATACTGCCCAGGTGACGCAAGCAAATCGTTGGCATTGAATGTACCAGATGCCAAGTCTCCACCAGATGGTACATCAGCAGTCGTGTTTCTTATCGAAACTGTTAGAGTCCCTGGAGTTCCTGTTTTAAATAAATTCAACTTCACACTTGTTATTGTGTAAGACTCAGACGCTGTAAAATTCATTGCAACCCAGTCAGCACCACTAAAGCTGGTAGACCCTGTGTTATGCGTGTGTTCATCTATTTTTCCTGCTGCCACTAGATGTCCTCATACCAAAATTTATTATTCGCTGCTGCCACTAGCCTTTTAACTACCAACATACCGTTTTGACCTGATGGAACAGGCGGGTCGAAAGTTAGTGTCGTAAACGTCCATGTATCTCCAGTAGTCGTGCCATAAAAATTACTCGCATCTACTCTCCACCCATAAGTGGTTCCATAACCCAACGAGCCAAATAATATGGCCCAGTTTTCGTCAGAGACATCTTGACCTTCTGCTACGAGCACCTCACTCCCAGACTCTCCGAAATAAACGTCAAACGTATCAGTATTTGCTCCCGCTGTCCAACTCAATTCTGACGTATTAAGTGCTATGCCAGTATCAGTATGCGACGGCGTGGGGCTGGTAGGCTTGTTAGGTTTTACATCCCCGTGAACTTCAAACCATAAGTCATAAGCCGCCTGTGTGTTTAAGTTGTTGTCATACGCCACACCCCCTGCGTAAGGATTCGTGGCCGTTGATGCACACCAACAATACCCAGTTGGAACTGTCCCAGTGTCGTGCATGTAGACCACTCTTATTCTGTGCAACACGCTATTGGCAACTGGAATAGGTGTTGGAAATACAAACTCATTTTCAATGTAGCTGGGTGAATTTGGTACTGCGTGATCCCCTACCAAACCAGCACCTGTAAGTTGAATTGTATCACTGTGGCTGTCCCAGCCGGAACCGTTCCACACTTCCAGCTTAACCTGTAAATCGGAGACTCCACCTGTAAATGTCGGATATACTGCAAATTTTAACTTCACAGAAGATACTGAAAAATCACTTGCAGGAGTAAAGCCCTGTCCACATCGCCAACCAGCAATACTAGGAGCAGCATCATCAACATGTTGTGAGATTTGTAAAGCCATATTACGCGACACTCGATACTGAAATTATTGCTACCACAGGCTGTTCTGCACCACCTATTCGCGTCCCAGCACCCCACTTATCCAGCCCTGGTCTCTGACCACCACGTGCTCTATTGTCTAACGTGTCATAGAGACGCACGTTGCTCATGTCTGGAGAAGTTATGGGCGGTTGCTGGTGTGCAGCACGGCCTTTATCCAAACCCAAAAATGGAAATGGTAATTTCATTATAATTCCTCTCAATCAAGATATAATACTGTAACCGAGGGTTGTAGCCCCCGGTTACAGCTATGCAAAAACACGCACGCGGGGATAATCTTAAAGACCCGTCTCTTGTATTCTGTAAGCAAACGTAACCAGCAACGCAGAGTCTCCACTCGCACAACCGGCGAAATCACCACTGTTGTTTAAGAGGGCGACGTTCTGATTGACTATAGTCGATATATCAGCAATCAAATCATCTTTCTTGCCAAACCAATGAGTGATGGCGTCTGTTACTGAGGTTATAAAAGTAGTAGTCTCAATAGTTTCACCTATTGCTACAGTACCATCATTATAACCAACCACCAGGTTATCAGTACTCTCGGTCAAGACTTCTGTACCGGCACGCAGGATAATGTCAAGACTTACCATCTCGACATACTTACCTGCTCCAGGTGCTGGTACTAGTTCTTTTGGCGTGCCCACCAATAACTTGAGTTCCGCATCTGTTATTGTCAACTTTTTGTACAGGATGGGCAGTTCGCCCTTCCATTCATCTCTTTGCCATCTTCTTGGTTCCTGGTCTGCCATTTTCGTTTCTCCGTTTCTATTTTTTAATTATATTCGACATCAGTCCACGTACGTTCGCGTGCGTGACGTTCTCCTAAATTCATTGAACCCAGTTGCCTGGGAGCACTTCTGGCGTCTATTCTAAAAGCTTCAGTCAGAGATTTCTTGTGATATTGCTCTACATAGTTGCCAGCTATGTCCTCAAACTCCATCTCAGCTTTAGCCATGCAAGCCGCCAAAATGATTTCATCAAATCTGTAACCCGCTGGATGCAGATTATTCACAGGCTCAACTACATAAACACTACTGGCTGCTGGGTCTGTGCCTCCAACGGCACCACTGATAAACAGCCAATCAACCACATCGAATTGTGCTGTGCCACCTGTATAGTCATCAACATTAGCATAGCTATTCTTACCAGTCCCACTGACTATTTTAATCTTCCATCCATTGAAATAGTCATCTGGATAAAGAGCATTAAGAGCAGTATCCAGTAGACCAGTAGTTCCACTGACCGAACTGGCATCACCGGCTTCAAGTTGCAGGTCATCAAAGTGCAGTGTGTATGGAAATTCTACCGTGTCAGCAGCTACCGGCTGGGGGTCAAAAATAATCTCAAACCTTCGCTTGGCACTGGCAGAACTCGTTACTGGTTCCAATGGCCTAATTGCAGCGTGCCTTGGGTAGCCAGTGATCACTGAAACTGAACGCCTGGCTCTGATGTATGACTCGTCACACCAGTCTATTATACTGGCATGATTCGTGCTACTAGCGTACTCTATCCTGCCAGCGGGATCGCCGCCAAAGTTCTCCGGCAATGGGTACCTGGCTATGTCTCCACCAACTGTTTCAACAGGTGTAATAGCAAATGTATCCGTAGCTACCGGAACTGCACCACCAGTATGAGCAATTGCATTTCCATTGGAGTCCAGCCAATCAGCCACAGTAATGGTGCCAGATATTGCAGTGTAACCTGTTATTTTAGCATAACACCCTATACCAGTTCCAGTCAGGATGTAGATGTAATAATTTAAAAGGTCGTCGTCAGTATCATAAGAAGCAGTTAACGTAGCATCCACTAGCGTGTAGGTTCCAGGTGCCGTCCCACTTACGCTGTCAACTGTGCCTGTGATACGCGTGGCCGTCATAGTTACAGAAGCTATCCTTCGCATCCACCGCCAGCCATTTGCTGGTGCATCAGCTATGAACATCCTGATGCCATCATTGACAACTTGTTTGCACTTAAACAGGTCGTGTGCGTCTATAGGAACATTAGGCCGTTCCTGTCCAGTAGAACCGTGATAAGAAATTCCTGCTTCTTCAGCTACGCGTCTAACCAGACTTTCAAATGTTAACGCCCCGGTAGGTTCACTCATGCGTCTTTTCCTTTGCTAATTCTTCTGCCAGTTTACACTGCTGTGCAACGAGTGCAACACTCTGTTGCAACGCTGCGTGGTCTTTACAATTCATCAAGGAACTAGAAACCACATTCTCAATGTTCTGTATTGCTTCTTGTACTGTCATAATCGTCTCCTTCCCAAGACACGGGGTTAAAGCCCTATCTGACCCCCCATGTCTTTAACCAGAGGGCCAGAGTCAGGCTTAGATATTAGTTTTAATCTACTTCTTTCATCTTTATGACTCTAACGATGGCTTCTTCATGTACCTCGCCACCGAGATTAGCTTTGCCCTCTGCTGTTAATTCGACTAAACGATTTACAGCGTATTTCAGCACACCAGCTTCACGCTCATCCAGAATGATTAAATTACCCTCGTAATCACGTATCTGCTTGGCAACACTAACTGCCTCAGCGATGTCCTCACCACTCTTGAAGATGCCAATGCCACGAAGCCATGCGTTGATATTTGCCTGCAGCGGGTACACTTCATTTTTGTCTTCAAACACATGCTGGCCGTCTTTGGTAACAGGTACTTGTACTGTTACTTCATACACACTCAAGTCTAATTCAAATTTCTTCATTTTCTTATCCCCTTCAAAAAACGTGGTTAAGTTAAGACCCAACCCGATGCCCCACATTAAGGAGCACCGGGTTTGAGTCAGTTAGTTACGCAATTTCCGCATCCGTATAAATCGGTATGTGGTATTCTACACCACCGGACCTAATCAAAATAGATTTCGCCGCAGTATCAGCAGCAGCAATATCATCACTCGTTACAGCCAATGATAAATCTTTATCAGAGAAGAAAAGATACTTCGGTGTAGTTCCAACATCATCAGAATTTACATGAATCAAAGCACCATACGGGGGTGGATTAGTGAGTACACTTGTCGTGGTTTTTGTCATAATGTACTCAAGCATAAGACAAGCCACACCATGTGCACCTGACAAATCAGGATCCTCACTTCGTGTACGCAAAGTTGCTTTAAGCGGGGCAAGGTACGGTGTGGTGACACCGTCACCGATGTCCATTAACACATCTATTCCATAAATATGGGACTCACCACCTGTATGGTCTAAGATCGCGTCAAAGCGGAATATACCTCTTGACGCATGAACATCTCCAATGCCGGTTAGTTTTGCACGATAATGCAAAAGTTGGCAATGGTCTTGCGTATTAGCAAATGAAACATTCATCTGATTTACAGTTACATCATCAGCAACCGCCGCTACTACAAACTCATTACCAATGTTGCCACCCTGATGGATAAAATTATTCTCATCAAGTTTGACCCAACATAGGCCAGCGGCAGTAAGTGTCTCCATTGCAATTCCGATTACTTTAGAATCAGTGGAACCAGCAGTTACACCATAAGCAGGTATGTCACTGGTCGGACTACCGAGTGTCCTGGTCCCTACCATAACTGACAACAAAGTTCTACCCACTGTAGTAGCTGTTAGAACTACATTAGCCGGAACTATTGCACCAGAATTTGCCGTGTAGATTTCAATGAAATCACCATCTGCACCGTCTTTAGAACCAAGGTTCTTAACGATTCCAGCAAACTGGTCAATGTTATCAATCAATGGTTCCTCAACAACAAATAAACGACCGTTGTATGTCTGAGCACCCTCAGCATAAGTCGTCCCGCCAGTTATCGGATTAGTAGTACGTTCCTTGTAATCCTGAGCGTCCTTACAATAACATACTGGATCGCCTATCTTCAATGCGGTGCCAGTAGAAACGGGTCGCCATACTACTCGTTTTGTTTGGGCAATAGGATCAAATCCACCAACGCCCATAAATGAAATTTTACTCATTTTTCTCTTACCTTTCTTTTAATTTATGCCGTTCAATTCCAAACGGCGTTACGTTAGTCCAATTCCAGACTAGTTTATTACGCAGCTTTGTGTAATACGAAGCCACATGTACGCCTGTTTAAACACAGGTTATTATGCGAACCATCAAGGAACACGGTAAAGGTCGTATGCTGACCTCTATCGGTCTGAGGGTCGTCTTCGTGCATCCAGTTGTCATCCTGAACATAAGGAATAAACTTGGAAAAATCAATGCAGTAAATCGGGCTGTAGTCTGCTCCGTCAAGCTGTGGAATATAGATGACAGGAAGCCTGTTGACATAACAGAGACCGCCGTCGTCTACCTTCAGGTTTGACAGTACATCTTTACCACTATGGCGGTCATCCTTCTGATCCGCAAGATCCATAAGATCAGTTACAGTATCAAGATTAGCATACACACGTTTCTGTGCAGTACGCTTTGAAGCCGGATCATTGATGAACAACGGTGGTTTGAACCTTGTGGCAACAAACGCAGTACGGAAAGCCTTCAACATAGCATTATTGACATTGGTATACAATGCACAATAGTTACGCCACTTTGCTTCATTGGTAGCATTTATGCCAGCAATAGTACCGGTATAGGTACCATCCTGAAACCTGGCAGCTACACCGCTAAAACCAGCACTCGTGTTGACTGTACCACTAGCGTCTGTGTAATACGTAAGGTAATACGGAACGCCATACGGGTACAGATCGTCCGATGAGGTATCAGGGGTCTTCCAGGCTCTGTCTTCTATCAAGTCGGCCAGAGACCAGAGACCATCAATCCTACGAACTTTCATAAGGTCAATGAATCCTTTTGCCGAGTTCTTATTACGCAAGATTTCCAAACGATCCCAGGAATAATTAGTTCCAACCTGGCACCACGGTACTTTAATGGTGTGCATCACGTCGCCAACGGCTGGCTCATCAGTATCAAACAGTCTACGATACCGAGCATTACCAGTGTTGTTGAGCATGACCTTACGCTCAATTTCTGGACCACCATCTACTATCATACGCTCGTTCTGATAAATTCTACAGAACTCATAGTCCTGATTATCCCACGCAACTTCAAATTCTTGACTTGGTAAGTCATTCAAAGTTATCGCAATCATGTCAGCTAAATCAGCATTCTTTACACTCATAATTTAGTTTCCCTCTCTATCAATGCTTAGGTATTACGAATTTTTTTCAACCTTTCCTCCGTAACACTCAACAGTTCGCCTTGCGTCTGCGGAGCAGTGTTTGCAGGTTTAGCAGTGCTGGATGGTTTAAGCGTTATCCCGCCACTGCGTTTTACTACCTTACCCATAATACCTTCGCGGATTACTTTTTCTCTTAGAGGTTCAGATACGCTCAAATGTGCTCTACGTATCGCCTCGTCTATCTCCATCACTTTCCCAAAACTTTCAGCACCTACGATCATCTGATCCATCATTTCAATTACAGCCCATCTATTGGCTTTCTCACCTGGTGTCAAACTATCCCAGTTACCGTCTTTCGGTATTACGCCATAGAACTCAGCGTATGGTTTAACTACATCACCGTTGAAAAATCCTTCGATCTGTTGCTGTATCGCCGCTGACTCCTGATTTAAGGCACGCTGCTCTGTTGCTGTTGTAGTACCAGTTCGTGTGTCTATGTCCACTGGTTCAGCAGTTTCCATAGCATTGATTTTATCAAACATCAACTTATTCTGAGCGTCTTGTGCTTCAATCAGGTCAACCATTGGGTCTCCCGGATTGTCCTTACGAAGTTGCTCAATGTCTACAGCACTCTTGTATTCGCTAGTTTCTTGCTTGCTAGGCTCAGGTTTCTCAGCAAGTTTGGCATCTGCTTCTCTTTTAGCTTGGCCAAACTTAGCAAATTCTTCAGATGACCTGTTGACAGATTCGTAAATGTTGGCAAAAGTCTTGGTTGCTAGTTTAGGATTGGTTGCGAGAGACGCTTTTATGTCCTCGTCTGTCCAACCCATGTGGATAGCCGCACGGTAATAGGCTTCAGAAAGTTCGGGAACTTTTTCCTCACCTTTAGTCTCAGCCTTACCTGCTTCCTCATCCGTGGCTTTACCTTCTTCGTCCGTGACCGAAGTATCTTCTTCAGCTTCCTTAGCGGCTTTTAGTTCAGCCTCTATCTTATCTTCCTCCGCTTTTTCTGCCGGGGTAGGTTCATCATCATCATCAGACGACTCTGCCGATTTTTCTTCTTCTTTCGGGGTAGGTTCGTCTGTTTCTGATTTTGGCTCTGCCGACTTTTCAAGCGGTTCGTGAGTCTCGAAAGTCTGTTCTAATCTTTTTTCAGTAATTTCTTCTAGCGACGCTTCCGCTTCTACTGCTGCGTCTGCTAATTCAGTGGCCGCTGTAGCCTCAGCTTCAGCAGCAATTTGTTCTTTTGTTTTTTCTTCTGCCATTTTAGTTATCCCCTTTAAATTATATTGTCTTTGGTTCACCCCAGTGCGGCACCAGCAACATAGCTGACCGGCGAGGGCTAACTCGTTTCCACCACCTGTTTAAAACATAGAGCAAAAACTTTACCCAGCAGCATATCTCAGAACAGTAGTTCTTGTCCTCTGGGTCTATCATAATAGGTGTTATGAATCCAGTTGTTACTGCCACAAAATCATATTTGTTGCCAACTTTTTTATTCATGTCCTTCTTTACCACAGCCCACATCTCATTATCCACTTCAAATTCAATGTATCGCCAACGCTCAGGGTGTTTGAGTACTTCTGAAGCTGGAGCGTACCTTACGCCATTAGCATCTCCACGAGTAGTGGAACTGAAACATTGGCCAACTGGAACTGTTTGCTTGAGTAAATCATCATAATCATAAAAGATTGAGTCGCATTCACCTTTAGAAATCTTGAAATCCTGGCGTGGCTCCCACAATTCCTCATGGCTAAAGTTATACTTGAAGGCTTTCCAATTATAGAACGCAGCAAGTATCCAAGTCCAGCCGATTATCCAGCGGCCTACACTTAATAATTTTTCACCCTCACCCGTGTGATATACGCTGCGTAACTTCATTCTGTATCCCTTTTTTTCTATGCTATCCTTTTTCCTTTTTTGCGTATCTTCTGTGAGTGCTTCACAAAACCTGTCTTCTTCAGATAGGCTTCATGATCACCATAATTATCAAAGATTGGTCTCAGTTCCCCATCCAATCGTATGTTCGGAAACTCACGCTTGTGTTCTTCTACCAAATCAGGAGTAATCGCAAGGGAATCAGAATGAATCGGACGCTCGTAATTCCCAGCGAAAGACACATGGCAGTCCCAATACATTGCACTGCCACATTCAGGACAATAGTGTGTGCCCATCGTGGTTGTGTCTTGAACCAGCACCTTGCATTCGTCACACTTAAAATCGTGAATTGGCACTAGTTTTTCTTCTCCTTCTTCTTTGGTGCATAGCCCATCCTTTTTATGTCTTCATCTGACAGGCCACCTTTCTTCAGTCGACGTCCAGTGGAACGATCCCTTCGATCCTGGTTTTCTTGGCGTTCTTTCTCAAAGTACTCCTTTACTTTTTTCTTTAGCTTATCAACCCAACTTTCTTTTTTCTTTTTCTTTGCCATTATTTTTTCTTCCCAAAAGTTTTCTTTAGTGCGGCTTCAGTTTTAGTCAGTATGCTAGCTTCTTTGGCAGCGGCTTCTTTTTCTTTGGCTTCCTGTATCAAATACTTACGTGCAGCCTCTACCAACTTTGGCTTTTTCTCAAGTTCTTTCAGATCAGTAAGAGTCCGAGAGGCACTACTTACCATAGACTTGCAGTGTCCAAACACTTTCTTGCATTTATCACCACAATAACATTCAAAATTACCCATAATACAAACCTCCGGTTGACACATTTTATTACCAAGCTCCTTGATTAGCTGACTGACTTTCAGCAGAACCCCCCTGGGCGTTCTGATTAAATTCTTGTTGTGGCGATGCTATTGGCCGTGCAAGTGGATTTGGCTGATCCTGTTTTCCAGTTCCTGGTCCCTGTGCTTTCCCAGCATTTTGTGGACCCATCGCAGCAATGATTTTCAACTTCTGTTGAAATCCGGGATCGTCAAACCAATCCATAACGTCTTCTATAATGCCAAGTTCGGTAGCCGTATCAGTCAACGCTCTCTGTACATTGAAAGGCTGGCCCATGTTCATGGCCACCATAGCTGAGTTCATAACTCCAGGAAGTATATTAGTGGCAAACTCCACCAAACGCTTTGATCTAATAGTTGGATCAAGCTTCGACATAGATCTCGACACTATTCTAAAGGCAAACTTGAGGAAGTCACCGCTTCTTTGTTCAGGAGTAAGGAACAGTTGCTGCTGTTCACCACCTGTCTTGCGTTTGGTCAACGGTATGTTAATCAATGGGTCAGTGTGTAAATGCCATGCAAGGCTTCTATTCACACCTGCCGTGGCATCATAAAGAATGTCACGTGCATCTTCTATAGATACATTGGCGTTTGCTTGCATAATAGATGAACGTGTTGCTGTCTCTTTTGTACCCTTCGTACCAGCAGTCATGTTGCCAGCCATCTGATCAGGGTTGCCAGCCATGTAGTTGTACCACACCTGAAGTGAACCCAACATCACCTCATTACTTCTATTCTGCCCACCGTAAGAAACTACCTGTGCGGATGCGGGATCATTTGATTTTATTGCATCCCCGTCCTTGGCTTCTACTATGTCGTCGGCCCCGTCTGCTTCTGCCGGACTATAAAGCAGAACATCTTTCTGTCTATCAGCCTGATTCATTGTTTTCTGGAACATCCTGTTTGCCATTTTGTGCAGGTCGTACCATATGCTTACAGGTGCTACAGGCAACGGATTATTTGGCACTGGCGGTGTGAATGATAGGAAATTATACGGTCCCTCATTTGGACCATTGTAGTCAGTAAGACGTAAATAATTCGGTAGTATGATCTGGTCTGGATCAGAGATGGTGACTAACGCGTCTGCACCCGGAACGTGAAGCTCCACCACGTCAACAAAATCTTGAAGTGTGTACATCTCCATCACTGCTGTGTTCTTTTTGGTCATGTTCTCAACACTGGAACTGGTGCCCATCCTGGACGTTGGAAGCTTCAAAACCAAGTCGTGGTCATAGCCATCAGTATCTAACAGCAACTGTCTCGGAGTACGAATCCTGCTGCCAAGGAACGAAGACTTATCAAGTGAAGTACAAGCTGGGTCAAACACAAAGTCATCGAGGTCCACCAACTCTGCGTATAGCTGACCAGGATCAATCTTTTTGTCGCCAAATTGTATCATCTCACCACTTGCAGCAAGTCCTACTTTAATTATTCCGAGGCCAAATAATGCCCCAACCACCCAACCACGCAAAACCTGTTTCAACTTTATGTCCTGGTTCACCTGATTCAATGCGAGACTAAGTAGTTCTGCATAAAACGCTTGTGAAGTATATCTCGTGCTTACCTTATTGATCGGGTTCTGCATAACAAGATTCGGAACCCAGCTTCTTATGGTCTGAAAAATAAGATTAATGGGTTCATCACCGGTAAGCCCTTTTGTGGTCCTGTAATACTGACCTACGTATTCTTTTAAAAACATTGCACGTGCTATACGGTAGCGTTTGATACGCTCGAACCCACGTTTCACTGTAATCTGAATTTTATCTGGTGATATGTTTTCTGGCACACTTATCTCCTATTATCAAACGGTTGCCGCCAATTCTTATCTGCCTTGGCTGCTTTTTTCGCTTTCAAAACTTTATCCTTGCGATAACCACAGGAACCGGGTGGAGCTTTTGGTCCTTCATGCTTCACTCTACCAGTTTCTTTATCGTCAATGGTGAGTGCATCCGCTATAACTATATCACCATGTGTTTTCTTTGCTGAAGCATTTTCTTCTATAAGGTACGCTGGGCCAATACCACCATCAGCATAATGAACATACATTTTCATTTCTTCCAACCCAAACTCAGAATGGTTGATGTAACCACCATGGGCCAACGCTCGGTCGAGTGCTGATAATAATTCATATTTACTGTCACGACTGGAGTGCCAACCATATTTTTTCTCTTTCTTGTCAACTGTTTTCCCTGGCGTTACGTTGGTGTAAAAGTAAGGATACCTAAATTCCCTAACAATTAACTTGCCAAACTCTAAGCCGGGCCCATTCTTTTCCCATTTAAGGAAAGGCAGGTTCCTTGGCTTTCTGCCTCCACACCATATTGCAAGTGCGACACAAATACGTGCCATGTCGTAGGGGGGAGTATTGGCATCACGCCACTCAGCGATTTTCTCACCTGTTTCTTTACACTTGATTGAGATGACAGAATTTGAAGCACCTTGTCCCTTTCCAATATCAATACCAAATATGTAAGTCTTCGACTGGTCTAGCCGCCCCATCATCAGCGTGGTCCAAACTCTAAGCGGCCCCTTCTTACCCTTCTTGATGGAAACCTTGGTGAGGTCTCTGTTTCGTATAAAATTATTTATAAGATCATTCGGAGTATGCGGTACGAAGTGAACATGATAGCGTTCCCTAGGTTCGCGTGCAAACAGACGTTTGTGTGTGTCAATGTTCTCAATAGTGAAAAACGAGTCACCAGATTCTACATCCTGCCTCAAAATTTCTCTGGCCAGTTCTTTCACAGTTCTAACAGTAGATTCATAATCCAGATATGGGGATCTTATCTGGTAGCCGCCAGTTTCTGTCTTATGCACATACCTGCCACTACCCTGTTCAGGATGCTCGTAAAACGGCAGTACAAAAACTTTAATTTGACCGCCCTGTTTCCATCGGCTGTACTCAGTGCCAGGTCCAGCAGGAGTTGAATTGATTATCCTCATCCGTGCAACATCTCTTGTTGCTGACCGCATTAGAGAACCTTTCTCAACCTTGGCAAACTCGTCGAGCAAGACTACTTTCCGCCTATCACCAGAACCAGCGTGTTGTGTAGTGGATTCACCGTCTATGCAGTTACCGTTGATAACATTCTGCATGTGCATCTTTGTCCTGTTTTTTTGGCCACAAAGTACGTCAGGTGGGAGCATCCATTCAGGCAGCCAACCATTTACGTAGTCGTGCTTCTGGAACAACGCCTTCATGTTCCCAGCCTTATCTACATAATCTTCGGTACGCGACATTTCCAACAGTTGGGCATTAGCGTTGTTAAACAGCCACAGCCAGTGCATAAAATTAACGCACAGCCAACTTGCCCCCATATTACGCGATTTGTCTACGAGTATGTCCTTACTCTTCTTTAGGTGGAGTTCAAAGTCATCACACAAGTCATCTTGAATTTCCCAAGTTATAAAAGGACTATGTGGTCTCTCAGCGTCCTTACGCTCACCAGTTTCTGGATCGGTGTCAAATTGGTGAGTTGTCCATGCGAAAGCATTTATCCAGAACAACTGAGATTGGCTACACGCAGACATCAAATCACGCTGAAGTATAGGATCGTTCTCGGCGTTCCTCAGAAGGTTTCCACGCCACTCTATGTTCTCATCCACATATTTCGGAACTCTCAAACCTGTCTTTGGACAAGTCCAGTAACGTCGCTCACTTGGGAACGGCGTCTTCAAAGTTGGCTTCAAGCTTTCAACTAGTGCCGTGGTCAATCTTTCTTGCCTCCAGCGTCAGCAATTCTTTTCTTTCCTACTTCCGAAACTCGTTCAGCAGCGGTAATCTTACCCTGCGTATCCTCGCCAGCCATAGGTGCCTTGCCTTCTATACGGTCAAATATAATACCGATTTTACTCTGCTCAGGCTGATGAACAATGTCCGCACCAGACTTTACGTCTAATTCCGTGTACCCCAGGGCACGCTTAAATATCAACCTGGCAAGTGCTTCAGCTTTAGTAGCCATTCTGTCTTCGCCAGTCATGGGATCCTTTACTGTTTCAGTTTTTTCCTCGGCAATCAATTCTAGGTATCTGGTTAGAATTTTACCAGCCTTGGTTTTTCCAGTTTTAGCCGCCATTACTTACTGCCTCCCTCTGAGTTCACGCCGTGTGGCTTCGAGGTCGAAAACGGTATAGACTATTTTAACTCTAAGAAACGCAAGCAATTCTTTTAAGCTGCCATGACTGGCACTCAGAGGTATGGGGTCAAGCTTGTTTATTAGCTCAGAAACCTCTTTCCACACTTCTTTTTCTTTCATCTTAGTAGTTATTTCAACGCCTCCGTTAATACTTCTTTGATAGCATCAACTGGTAAGCAAAAAGCAAGGTTCCCATCATAGAGACTACCCCCTATCACCATCCCAACCACTTCACCGTTTGCGTTAAACAGTGGGCCACCAGAACTACCCGGAGCTACAGCAGTGTTAGTCTGGATTAAGGGCACAGTCCCTAGAACTTCTATGATTCTTTCAAACTCGGACACTATCCCTGTTGTAACCAAGTTGAAAGAACCAAGCGGTGAACTTATTACAAATACTCGTTCGCCTAATTTCAGGTCATCAGAATTGCCAAGAACAGTAAATGGCAACTTTTCGACAGTACACACCCTCAAGATGCCACAGTCAATGCTGTCACTTACATATACAATTTCTGCTTCACACTCTCCCCAAGTAGGCGTAATTACAATGACTAAGTTAGGATCTTCCAAAACATGTGCAGCGGTAACAACAAGATTGCCTTCAAGAACGACACCACTTCCAAACCATCCGTAGGAGTCATTTCCGACAACCATTATCTGTACCGCAGAAGGATACGCACAATCAATGGTGCTAACCAAGCTGATAGTCGTACATGCTCCTGGCAACACAAGCACCAAGAGCAAAACTAAAACCGCTCTCTTACTCACAAGTACCTCCAGTCTATGCAGCTATTTCAACCAAATGAATTTTTGTAGAACTAGTATCGCCCTCGCAGTAAATAGTGGTGATACCCTCTGGAACCCAAACCAGTATTGGCGTGTTGGCGGGTGAAGTCCACTCTATATTTGCATCGGTAGACGTAACCCCCGTGATGCTAACTAATATGGCACAGCCTATGCCAGTCATGCGATAAAATCTCCCTGCCGTGACGGTAAACGTATCGTCTTCGCCACCAGTTGTTACAGTAGCCAACTGACCAGATGCAGCTATTGGAACAGCAGAGCCTGGGTCTGGTGCAACACGATTCCCTATGTTGTCTGAAAGGTAAACTTCACTCATTTCAATTCTCCAATTTAATTTATCTTATAATTCTTCTACCAGGCGTTATGATGCTACTTGAACTTCGCTGTTTGTCTCTCATACGGGCAACTGCTTTCGGATCTTACAACTCCAACATTTCATTTCTGAATTGTTCCCACGTGAGATCTTTAACCGCGAAATTGTCATATAATCGTCTAAGCCTGCGGACATAGTCCTCTCTGGTTTTTGGACGTCCCATTATTTATCCTCCAGCTTAATGGTTCTATCTGTCCATGTATCCTGCATAATAACCTGGTCAAGCACAAAAAAGTCATTCGGACAATGACCGTCTGGCACTTCGTAGAGCCCATGCTCATTGAGCTTTAGCTCATACGTAACTTCAAAACCACATGTGTAACACTTAGCGTGTACAGTCATTTTTTTATCCCCTTATTTATTCTCATCTACTGGACTGAAGAACAACTCAGATGCAATCGGTGCTATGAACAATTCCTTACCAGACTCAAATGTCAACACCAAATTGCCAGTGAGTTCACCTTTAGCGTGTGTATACTTGGTGTTTGCAACTTTTTCCCCCACTATTGCTTCAATTGGATTTTTCATTTCCTTGGAACCCACCTCATTCAATTTTTCTATCAGTTTATCCATTTTACTGTCAGGCACCACCCACGCTAATTTTGCTGAATCATTTATACGTACTGTATTTGCTGGCATAATTTATCCCCTTATTCTTTTTCTTTCTTCATTTTTCTATCCCCCTTAATTTTTAGTTATTCTGTATCCCAGTCTCCACAGAAATCTGCCTATCTCAGTTGACACTCGTTCTACCACTTTCTCAGAGGCTGCCCAATTTTCGGCGTGTAGTGATTCATGTATAGCCGTTATGAGTCCGTTCCGCGTTGCCATGTCTGCGTAGATAGAAAGAAACCGTTCATTAAGAGTATAAGTATCAGTGTTACCGTCTTCTTGACACACAACAATTTTGTATCTACGCCCATGAAATGTATGAGTGCGTACTTTCTTACCCATCGAGTTCCTTCACTTTCTCCAAGATCATTTCGGCCAGTGCCAACAGTGCTCTGCCAACTTCACCCTTCGTCCACACTTCGAGCGTGCCATCAGCTAGTTTCTCTCTTATGTCGTTCACGTGGAAATCTATCTTCATGTCATACCCCATGAACGCACTAAGTTCCTCAGTTGCCTCGTCGTATGTAATCGTTGCGTCATCATCACCAAACACCTTGTTCAGAACTTTCTCTAACTCGTCTGACGTTTCACTTACTTTCATTTTGTCTTCCATGTCATCCCCTTTAATAAAGAACGGGCCTACTTTGGCTCAGGCGAAGCACGCATGTTGGAGCAGCAATTTCGCCCATTACTACTTGCTCTGTGAGGCGTTTCGGCCCATCTCATTACTTGATACGCTCAACCACACATACGAAAATCTTTGTCGATGGTGTGGCCATTGTCGTTTAAGTACCAGATTTTGTCTCCTGGTACCAAAGAGTAGGTCGCACATGCACCCTCGCCGAAGCTGTAGATTATCAAGAACTTATCTTTTTCGTTGTCATCCGGTCCATCTACATCAGGGACCACAGAAGCACTTACACAATGTGTCCTTCTGTCACTTCTACCGTTCTCTATTTTCACTATCATAATCTGCCTACCTTTCTATCTGTCTACACGGTTCGTCCGTGCAGTATTAACTTGTCAAAAAAGAACTATTTTCGCTTTTTGTACTGCCTTCTGTTGTTGAGATTGTCTCTGCGCGTCGTAAATCTGATATTGCCCGGTTCGTAGTGTCCGTCATTATCAATACGGTCTATTTGCAGGTCTTTAATCTTGTTATAAGTGTCGTAGCCCAAGCTATTGACATGTTTAATGAACCCATCAAAAGACTTGAACCTCACTTCGATGCCCCTGCCACCGTAATTGCGATAGTCTCTGCATTCAGGGTTGTTACACCGGCGTTTCGCATTGTTGAAAACTCGTCGAAGATGAGCACTAATTGTTTGCCTGTGCCTTTTATGAGCCTTTTTCCCCTTTGTAGTTTTCTGATATGCTGCGTTAATCAGTCTGTGGCAAACTCTACACCACGAATGATAGCCGTCTTTGCGGTGGCTGTCAGGTGGGAAGTGCTCTGCTGTAGCTGGATAGTCTTTTTTACACTTGGTGCAGGTCTTGTCCACAATCTCAATTTCCGTTATCATCGTTTTGACTCCATAAACGCGTATTGACTGTGTAAAAAAGTGTCCTTCCACTAGTATACACTGGTACATGCCTTTTATGCGTATTCTGCCGATAAAAATAATTTTTATTTTTATATTTTTTCTGCATGATCGCTATCTCGGAGGTAGGATCCGGATCGTGGTCTTAGGACAGTATATATACTTCCTAAGAGGCGATGACTGCCTGGCCGGCATCTAAGTTGTCCAGATTGTCTAAGTAGGAGATTTTATTATAATTCCGGGGTCCAAAAGAGGTGATTCCCTCCTTCCGACGTCCGATAACAAAGGGTAGTACGGGTGGGGTCGAACATAATTCGATGTCAAACAAGGCATTATATCAATGCACCTATGATCATGCACAATAGAGGACATATCAGGCACACAATAGCTGTGTCCAGCAGGTGTGCTTACGCTATCATAAGGGCGTGTCTGGCTGGGGTGTCCTGAATATGGGCATAGTCATAAGATCAGCGTAATACCATACTTATAGAATAACACGATGGATAGTGGGCACAGCAACAAGCCTCCGCAGTACTATGGACAGGTATGTAATAGCCAGCCATAAGTGCTGGGCATACAAGGTGTTACGATAACACACTATGGATAGTGGCCTCTGGCCCAGCAAGTGTACGACCACCTCTTATAGTAATAAAATAAATAAATACTTACACACACACTCACACACTCACTACTATAATGGTAAATATAATTATCTATATAAAGAAGTTATACAATGCTATGGTTAATGGGACACTGTCCATACCAACAGTTATAACACACTGTCAATACAGCACTTATAAATACAAGACCTGTCCAGTGCACTAATATCCTGCCATGGACAATAAACAGCCAATCAACCACGGACGATTATAAACACTTACAGTACAAGGAATTATAAATAGTGGACCTGTCCACATCGACAATGGACCACTGTCTGTAGCAAACTACTCAATTATGCATTTAATTGAAAATAGTACTTGACAAACTACTGTCTGTAGTGTATACTATCTATAGTTAAATCGAAGGGATAATAACATGAGTGAAACAATTTGGACAACAGTATGGATCATGGGCAGCGTAGCCTGTGTGCTGTTTGGGTATTATGGACATTGGGATAGATAAAGGAGATATAAGATGGACTATAAGACATGCGATAAGTGCAAGACTAAATTACCAGCAACCACTGAATACTACCAGCCCTGCAAATATGCTGAGGATAAACTACTGGCATGGTGCAAGAACTGCTGTAGGGACTATCTGGCAGAGCATGGGCAGGAAGCGTACAAATCTGTCCATGACGACCTCTACTACTTAACTGAGGCCAGCAGGGATGACAGGACACACTTACAACCACCTGGGCCAGTGAGCAAGATAGATGAGACTGTCAACAGCACGGATAAGGTGTGCAGCAAGTGTGAGCAGACCAAACCAGCAACATTGGAGCACTTCGGACCTGATAAGTGTAGTAAGAGCGGTCTGAAGTCTCAGTGCAGAGAATGTGAGCGTCAATGGCACAGAGAACACCGACAGACAGCAAGCGTCATAGCAAGCCATAAAAAATACGACCAGTCGAAAAAAGGGCGTGTCACACAACGCAGAGCCGACAGTAAGTACAGGCAAACAGAGAAGTATAGACAGACGTGCAAGAGACGCAGACTACTCAATTTACATATTCTCAAAGAATTATCTTGACATGGTATCAGTGGTTTGGTATAATGTTATCAGTGAATGAATGGTAATGTAAAACAGTTTAATCAGAAGGGAGATAAGATTATGAGTATCACACAAGGAATATGGAGAGTAACAAATGATGGGTTGCATGTTTACTCTGAAAAGACGGAGCAGGATATTGCTTCTTGTCCTATCACCAGCACGAGAACTCCTTGCAGAGAAGAAGCCGAAGCCAACGCCCGACTTATTGCAGCAGCACCTGAATTACTGGAAGTTTGCAGAAGGCTAAGCAGGGTTACAAGTGCGATAAATTCCGCTCAACACGCCGGAGTACGCGTTTGTGCCGAATTGTGGAGCGACCTGCACCAGTTAACCAATGAAGCCAAAGCTGCCATTGCCGCCGCAGAGTAGTCTTTACTGAGTTTAATCGGAAGGGATAAATCATGTACGGGCTAACATTAGAGCAAACGATTTGGATGGTAGTCTGGATGTATTTAGCGTTATGTTAAACTGGAAGGATTTTGAGATGTTAGATAAAAGCGAACTGTATGTATTGGTAGAGTGGCCGGAAAGTCAAGAGTTTATGGAGAAGGAAGGCGTACGCTACAGCGATGAGTCTTCGTGCTTCGTGCCTGTTGATGTCTATGAACGAGTATTGTCAGAAAATAGGACTAATCAGAGTTTAAACGAAGAGAGCTATAGAATGCCCAAGCTATCAAAATCAGAAAAGAGAGTACTGGCTAAAATCAGAAGGACTATGCAGTACACCCATGGTACAAAGTACATGTTCTGTTTTACGGAAGACGAAAACGGAGAAGCTATAAGCTGGGAAGGTGGATATGACTTGTCCCTCGACCAGCAGTTTCGCAACCAGTACACGATTGAAAAGCACAAAACTTTGGTGCAGAATTGGTGAGCGTCTTCACTGGCAGCAGCATAGGAAGGCTGTAGGCTGCAAAAGCACTGCCAGTATTATTGTTAAACTGAAGGGTAAAAGATGAACAACGAACTTACCTTAGCTGATCATGCTGAACTGTGGTTTGCGGAGCAGGGTAATGTTATCCCCGACAGGGGTACACCTGAATGGCAGACCATGTACGAAAAATGGGTTGAGTTTGCCTTTATTGATTAAACAGGAAGGGACATAGAATGAAAACACCAGCTTTTGGGCTTGGAGAACACTATAGAACAGACGGCAAGGGTCATTTCCGACTTGCAAGTTCTCTGTCTTATCGCAAGAAACACGAATACCCCCACAGTGTGGGCCGTGCCTTATCAGCCAAGCACGCTAAGCTATTGTGGGAATATCAACAGGAATTATTGAGAGAGTAAAAATGAAAAAGCTAAGACTACTGCTAACAGAAAAATGCGACCGCAATTGCAAAGGTTGCTGCAATAACCAATACGACTTAGTTGCACTGCCGGTAGAGACTGACTTCACTGGGTACAGTGAGATAATACTGACAGGCGGCGAACCGATGTTACGCCCCTTACGTATCATAGAGACGGTGAAAAGTATTAGAAAGCAAAATCCCACTGCTCTGATCGTGATGTACACGGCTAAGACTGATCTGCCTGGATTGTTGAGAGCCGTTCTTAATTACCTTGACGGCTTGACCGTGACAATTCACAAGGGAGCTGATTGGTGGCCGTTCTTAACATTCAACAGTTATATGAGTATGGATCAGCGTTTTAACAAACTGTTGAGACTGAATGTGTTTGAACAAGCTGGGTATTCTGGATTTTCGTTTGAACGGTTTTGGCAGGTCAGAAAAGATATTGAGTGGATCACAGATTGTCCACTACCGGAAGGTGAAGTGTTTAAACGAGTTAAAAATGAAAGGGAATAGAATGGCTAAGAACAATTGTTTGATAAACCGTGCTCACTGCAAGGCTTACATTCTGGAGCAAGCGAAGCTGTTGCGTCCAGGCTGGAATTGCAGCCGGGTGAGTGGACAGGTGCTGGACGACCTGCACCATAAGATCATGCTATCCATACGAGGGTCAGTAAAAAGACACCCGACAATTGGTCGCACCTTTCGTGACTTGCAGTGAGTGGTTACAACCGTTACAGTCGTTGCAATTGTTAGGGTTGCTGTAACTCACATAGAATAGTTGGAAAAATTAGAAGAACTATGGAATTTAAGCGGGTACAGGTAGTGTAGTGCCGTAAGAATATAGGAAGAGGGTTATTTTTAAGGTTTGATTAAGGGGAAAAATTATGCTTCAACCCGTATATGTATGTAGAGACAGTGAAACGATGGCCTACGGCCTGTTCAGCCTGTTACCTGTTGGGCCTGTGGTGGTAGTTCCTGCTAATGTGGGAATAATGAAACTGGCAGGATGTGTGCATTTTGTATCTGCAAGTAAACCTGGTCCTTCCGACAGTTACAATCGTTTTTCCTTAACCAATATGGAGTCTATCAGCTTAGCTGAGTGTGAAGAACGCTACAGCAGTGTGCCCAAACCCGGTGAAGCATGGCTGGTCACAGAAGGCAGGAAGTATATAAACTGGGAGAGAGTAGACCAGAACATGTTCCTGTTGAATGACGACGGGAGCTATCACAGGGATGACTAAGCGGCTAATGACAATTCAAGAAGAAGCAGTGTACCGGCTCGTGTCGCATGACTTCGCAGGACTGTCTCAAATTGAAGCCGCGGAATGTGCCGGTCTGTCTCAGAGCCAAGTCTCACGCATACTGAAGAAAATAGAAAAAGAACATCCGTCGTTGTTTCCAATTCTCAACGCACGGCAGAAGTATGTCTACAAGCAGATAGTGAAGCACGGGAAAACGCACAAGGAGATAGCGGTTATGATGGGTACATCTATTAGGACGATTGAGCGTGTGGTTGGACAGCTAAGGAAAAAAGGCGTCAGTTTTAGTTCGCCCGTAAAGTCTGTGCCGTATAAACCTTGGATGGATGGTGAGGTAAAAAATGTCTACTAAAACCTGCACAAAATGCGGCGTTGATCACCCAGCGACCTTAGAATTTTTTCCACCCCGCAAGCATGACTCCAAGGATGGATTTAGCTCGTGGTGCAGGGTTTGTAGAAAAGTGGACGGTAGAGCAATTATGCAGAAACGTAGAGCAACAGCAGAAGGCAGAGAACAATGTCGTGCTGCTGATCGGCGATATTCCCGGACACACCCGGACAGAATGAAGGTATACCAGTAAACCGTAAACGGGTGTCTCCGTCGCAAGTTTAGTGGCATGAAACAACGCTGCACAAACCCCAAAGCGAACAACTATAATCGTTATGGTGGCAGAGGAATCAAAATGCTGTTCGAGTCAGTGGAAATCTTCATTGATTACGTGATGAATGTACTGGGCTGTGATACTTATGATAAGATTAAGGGCTTACAGATAGACAGAATCGACAATGATGGAAACTATGAGAAGGGCAACATCCGGTTTGTGACAGCGAAAGAAAATTGCAACAACAGACGGGCGGGTTAATATCGCGATTAAAACTCAATGAACCTCGTAAAGAATCGGCCTGATGACCCGCCCCATCTTTACTTGGGAAAATGGAGAACTGAAAATGCCAGATACAAAACCGACTAACCCGAAGGACGCTCTTGGGGTCAAAAAAGTTCCGCTGCATTGTGTACCTTCTGCTCCACTGCTTGAAGTTGGATTAGCCATGATGGAAGGTGGGAGAAAATATGGCACACACAATTACCGTGACATGGGTGTTAGGATGTCAACTTATTACAATGCAGTTTTCCGTCACCTGATAGCTTGGTGGGAGGGTGAAGACATTGACCCTGACAGTGGCGTGCATCACGTTGTGAAGGCAATCGCTTGCTTGTTTGTGCTTCGAGATTCTATGACTATGGGAAACTGTGAGGACGACCGCCCACTTAGATATGCAAACGGACTCGGCATGGACAAGCTGAATGAGATAGCAGCGGGTTTGATTGAGAAGTACCCGGAGTGTGCCAAACCTTTTTTGGAGAATGGTTGCTTACCCAAAGGCACGGTGATAACTACTTGTGGCCGGTGTGGTGGAAGTGGCAAACTACCGAGTTGTACGTTTAATGACGAGTGCCCAAATTGTAAGGGCATAGGAACATTGACCGACTGTATAGTATGCAGAGGCAGCGGTTTATATGCTGGTCAGGAAGGAACTATCTGCCGTAGTTGTGAAGGCAGAGGAAAGGTGTAACCATGAAAGTCTATTTATCACACTCTATTCGGGGTTCTAAGGGTAATGCAGCCACGCAGACCGAGCAAAAGGCGTGCTGTGATGCCGCAATTGCACTGGGTGAACGCATCTCTGCTGAGATTCCATCGCTTGAACTTTACATTCCCGGTGCCAATGAGGAATTTGTTGCAATAGCTTACAGAAAGAGCTACATGACTATAGATGAGATTCTGGATGTTGACTGCACCATCATAGACAATTGTGAAGCGGTCATAGTCTATGTGCCCACTGACGATCAGCTTCAAGGAGGCCGCTTAGTAGAGTTTAAGCACGCTGTAGACACGGACAAGCCAGTTATTTGCTTCAACGAGAATGAGGTTGACAATATAGTCAAGTGGTTAGTGCATCTGATTATGACAGGATAAAAATGGATGACCTCATCACGGATGTTGTTTACATTGCACTGATGGTGATGCTTTATCTGTTGTTGAACGGAGGTAAGAAATGAGTAACATAACCCGTCCACGAATTTGGAGATAAAAAATGAGTAAAGTATTAGTAATTCCAGATTTGCACAATCCAGTAGCACACCCCGGAGCTTTGGCTTTTTGTCGAGACTTACGCAGGAAGTACAAATGCGACGAGGTGGTGTCTATTGGTGACATTGTTGACATGCAGGCCATTTCTTTTCACGCGAACAACCCACAATGTCCCGGAGTGTTGGATGAATATCACTTAGCAAAACGGGCTATTCAAAAATGGCGTCGGGCTTTTCCAAAAATGAAAGTGTGTTTGGGGAACCACGACATTAGAGTTTTAAGATTGGCTGAGTCAGTAAACATCCCACCACAATACCTAAGAAATTATGCTGATGTGTGGAATACGCCTGACTGGGTATGGGCAAATGATTTTATAGTTGACGATGTCTACTATTGGCACGGCACTGGACGCTCTGGTATTAACCCAGCTTTTAATGTTATGAAAGACATGCTGATGTCTACTGTAATAGGCCATTGTCACTCAGCAGCAGGAATTAAATGGATCTCAAATCCTCTACGCAGAACGTTTGGAATGGATACAGGCTGTCTAATAGACATAGACGCTTGGAACTTTGCCTATGGTAAAAACGAAAGAAAAAGGCCAATGCTGTCTGCCGCTGTGGTACTGGATGGTGTGCCGCAACATTTTATTATGCAGTGCGGTAGGGGAGAGAAATATCACAAGGACAAATTCAAAAAGAGGGATAAGAGATGAAAATAGATAATTTAGACAAAGCAGGTGTCATTCTTTTGTTAGTCACAGTGTGGATGTTCATTGGTCTTGGTGTGCTCTACCCAGAAATACCCACTAGGAACGAGATGAATGGATGCAAACCCATACATGTTGGTCAGGCAGCGTCCGATTTGTTTCTTTGGCCACTTGTTAGGTACAACATAGAGAAGTATAAGGCTGACAATGTCGATTAAAGGCCAATGGAGGCGTGCTTGTGCAGTGAGCAAAGCCGAGGAAGCTCTTAGATGGGTGTACGCTTACAGCACTACCATGACTCTCAAAGAGTTTGAATCGAAACTAAAGAAGATTAGGGACAAGGAGAACTAAAATCGTTCAATCAGGCTTTGGCAACACAAAATTCTATCAGGAACGCAGAGCGATTATAGAACGGTTTAACGCTGTGGTTCCCAGCTTGAAAAAACTCCATCAGAACGGCTTCTATAAAGAAGCTATTCAGAAGTTCCGTGATGCCTTGCAGGATTCTACGCATGACATGGGTAAGCTGCCAGTGTCCCGTGACAGTGGACGGTCACTTACACCAGAGAAGCACCAGTGCGTCGTCTATCTTGTCGCAAGGTTTGTCATGGACTTCTGGAAGTATGAGCGTAAGAACGGCCCATTGAAGGCCGTAATCAAGGGGCTGATTTTCATTGAAGCTCTGGCCAAAGACGGGTTCGACCCCTATCGTATTCAGGGAGAGAAGTTTGACGGTTACTATTTGGAAAGGAAGGACTAATGCCATACATAAAACCAAATGACAGACAGCGTTATGATGAACTGATAGAACATCTTGTGCAATGGTCCAAGGGAGAAGGCGTTGGCCCTCTTAACTATATCATTACCAGGTTGATCCACATGAGCTTGCCCCCGACTCCTTGCTACCGAGACCTCAATGAAATGATCGGCGTGCTCGAATGTGCGAAGGCAAGCTTAATTGAAACCGTGGTGATACCATACGAGAAGAAAAAGATGAAAGAGAATGGCCACATAAGTGATCTAGATCAGGAGTACCACGATGAACTGTAAGACATGCACAAAATGCAATGTTGAAAAACCTATTAGTGAGTTCTACCAGCATAAGAGTGGTAAACATGGAGTGGCTAGCCGGTGCAAAAAATGCTGCGTGGCTTATGCAAAGCAGCGTAACCAATCAGCAAAGTATAGAACACACCAAAAAGAGTACCAGAAAGAATATAGACAAAGACCAGAGGCCAAAAAACGCCTTAAAGAGTCTAGACAAACAGAAAAAGGGAGACTGTCAAACAGACGTGCTTCACTTAAACAACTTTACGACCTGACCCTTGAGGGGTACAACAAACTTTTCCAGCAACAGGAGGGTTGTTGTGCCATTTGCGGTAGGCACCAGTCAGTTTTCAAACAGCGTCTCCACGTTGACCACGACCACGGGACTAAAAGAATAAGGGGTCTGTTGTGCAGTCAGTGTAATTTGGGCCTGGGAAACTTCAGGCACGACAATTGTTATCTACAAAACGCCATTCATTACTTGGAGAAGAAATAATCGAACCTTATCAGGAAATCTTAAAATCTGTTGGATGGCCTACAGATGTGGTCATTTTAGATTTTGAAACCTATTTTGACTCTGACTTTAGTCTAACCAAACTTTCAACGATTGAATACATAACAGATGACAGGTTTGAATTCACTGGCGTGGGCACTGCGAGCGGTCCTGCTTTTTGTCCTAGTTTTGTACCCTTTCCAGCAGTAATGGTGAAGGCATTGCAAAAAGTTTATGGTAAAAATCTAGAAGGTGCCACACTTGTAGTGAAAAATGCTAAGTTTGATGTTACTGTTTTAACTGAGCGATTTTCTATCAACCCTCCTTTTATAATTGATGTAGATGACTTGGCCAGACACTATGACAGCAGGATTAGTCACCGCTTGAAGGACTTGGCCAAGTTATTTGGGCTTGATCCAAAGGGTGACACTATGCAGTTCAAGGGTCTCCATTGGTGTGGCATGTCACCCGAACAGAAATTTGCTCTTGAACAGTATTGCAGCACGGACGTAGAGCTTGAAGCAATCCTATTTAAGAAACTTCTACCGCTGATGTCCACTCCTGAAATAGAATTACCACTGGCACGTCATAATTTAAACTTATACCTGAAGCCAAGACTTGTGCTCAATTGCTTCAAAGCTATAGAACTTGACATGAACATGAGTGAAATTCTGGCTGACATCATTGAGCCTACTAGCAAGACTAAAAAAGAGATAGGTGGCACCATCAGCTTTGCAAAGTTGCTGATGAAAGCTCTGCCGGAAGGTGAGCATATACCTACCAAGGTTGGTAAGCCGACCAAAAACATGGTAGCTCTGCTGGAACTGGACAATCGGATATTTGGGCCTTGGCTTCCACAACCGGCAGCAGTATCAGTGCCAGCTTTCGCAAGGGATGACGTCGGGTTTCAGGATTTACAGGCACATCCCAAAGACGAAGTCAGGAACTTGTGTAAAGCACGTGAAGCAGTCAAGTCGTGGCCGAATCACATTAAGCGTATTAGGAGTCTTATAAAGCAGTCAAAATGCTCTGATGGACTTCTCAGGGTGCCCTTTCACTACTACGGTTCCCACACCGGGAGAGACTCAGGCGGTGAGAATATCAACCTCAAGAATCTTGGTGGTCGTGGTCGTGCTGGTAAGGGGAATCATCCACTAATCGGTAAGGTTCGTGGGCTGATAGAAGCTCCTGAAGGTGAAGTCATGTTGATCAGTGATTCAGCACAAGTGGAGGCCCGAATTTTAGCCTGGATAGCAGGACAGGAGGATTTGACAGATGGATTCAAAAATGAAGAAGATATATATTCGGCATTTGCGTCTGTGCTTTTTCAATGTGAGGTTCGCAAACCAAAAGAAAATGATTCCAAAGCTGACGCGGCGATACTTACAATCAAGCGTGGGTTTGGGAAAGACGCTATCCTCGGTTGTGGTTATGGTATGGGTGCTGCAAAGTTTTTTCAAAGATGCATGGCTAACGAGAGTCTTAGGCCGATGTTTGAATCAGGCGAGTACAATTTTGCGTTCATTGAGAAGCTAATCAAAACATATCGTACTAAGTATTTCCACATTCCACAGTTCTGGAGAGCAGTAGAAAAAGCTTTCAGGTGGGTGGTTAAATATCCACAAGAAGGAACTGTTTACAAGCTGCCAGGAACCAACATAACACTCTTGGATTTCTGGAACACTGGCGGCACTGTGAACCTTCGACTTCCGTCCGGCAGAATCTTGTACTACCGTCACTGTAAACTTGGTTCACGAGGCACTATCACTTGGCACCATGGTAAACTGTGGGGTGGGTCCATCACAGAGAACGTGATACAAGCCATCGCCAGGGATCTTTTAGTATTCTGGATTAAGGAGTGTGAAGCTAAAGGGATACCAGTGGTGTTCCACTGCTTTGATGAGATTGTTAACCTGATACACGAAGATGATGCCCAGCTAGGTCTTACCATGGTGGGTGACATCATGTGTAGCAAACCAGACTGGGCTGAGGGATTGCCGTTAGCTGTAGAAGGTTGTGTTAGTAGTGTTTATAAGAAATAGGAGAAACAAATGAACATATTTGATCTCAAATTAACTGTCAAGAACCGTAGTCACTACTTTGATTTGTCTACTATTGCAAGACATAGCTGGGCTTTACCACTGGCTGTGATGCTTGAATCATTTGATAAAGATTACTTTGAAGTGAACATTCACTTTTTGTGTTTCTACCTTACATACACCACGACGTCAAAAAGATGGGAAGACCTTGGAGACAAGGTTCTCTTTGAGGAACTGGACGCATGATGAGACACAAGATGAATCTAAAACCATTTGTTAGAATGCTTGGAAACGCCTCGCTTGCTCACATAATGACCAACCAGTGCTATGGTAGGTTGATGTTGGTGGGATGCTGGTGGGATGACAAGAAGCACAAGTACGGGGCAACATACGAATGTAAACTCTGTGGTAAGATAGCAGCATCGGGGCACAATAAACCAGGAGATGAGTGATGGCTAAGAAACGAACAGTAGCTCAACAAAAGCAAGACCTCTTTGACGCCTACAAGTGCATTACAGAAGGGAGAACTGTGAAAAGATCAATTGCTAAAGACGGCAGCATTCCAACTCATCCGGTTGTTGCAGTTACGCAAGGTCTGCTTGAGTCGGCAGTTCTCAAGGGCTGCATCGAATGGCTAAGAGCACGCGGAGTAATAGCTGATAGAAACAACACAGGCTTTGGAGACATCGCAGGAACTGGTAAGTCGTACAGGTATGGTATCGTCGATGCTGGTGATATTATCGGCATCCTGCCAAGTGGTAAGCATCTTGAAGTCGAGTGCAAAAAAAGCAACGGTGGCAGACTATCTGAGGGTCAGCAGAAACGCATGGCTAAAGTCAGAGACGCTGGTGGTGTATACTACGTGGTGCACGGAACTTCGGAGCTTGAATTCTATATGGAGGATTTGATATGAGCAAGTGTGAGCATAACTGGAATTATGAACATGCGGTTTATGCGGGAGACTACATACGCCGCTGGTGCTGCGAGTGTGGGTTAATGCAACACGCCAATGCAAAAAACTGGACAAACTCAAAACTCGGTTCTGGTAAAATGTGGGGTGAATATCCTGACGGCTATCCAGAAGAATTTAGAAGACACCCCACAGAACAGGAGTAAGTTAATTCGGAAGGAAAAAATTATGGCTAAGAAAACATGGAGAATGTCAGCTAGTCTGATAAGTTGTTTCAAGGCTTGTGCCTTCAGGTGCTATGCTAAGTATGTGCTTGGCATCATCCAGGACAAAGACAGTGATGCACTCAGGGTGGGTAGCGGTTGGCATCGGTGCCTTGAAATCCTGGGAATGGAACCAGGGGGTGCGTGCCCGGAATGTCTCCCTCAGTCTGACACCCCTGACTGTCCAATATGCTGTGGTACAGGCGTGGTGCATAACGATTTGATGGAAGCCATTGGGCTGCACCTCAACCAAGCCTACGAACACGTACCCGTCTATAAGACACGGGAAGAATGGCTGGTGGAGCGTGCCATCTTGCTTTACAGTATCGCCGGGTACAACTGGAGGTATAGTGCTGATGACTACACAGTAGTAGCAGAGGAAATACCATTTGAGTTACCAGTACGTAACCCGGAAACTGGCAGGGCACTTCCCGATGTCAAGCTGGTTGGTAAGATCGACAAGATTGTGCGAAGTCCTGAAGGGCTGTACTACATTGATGAGCATAAATCTACCGGCAGTTCACTTGACAGTGATTCTACACTCTGGAGTCATCTGAATCTTGACACCCAGACCACTCTATATCCCTTTGCGGCTCGTACGCTCCAACTGGAGGGCAAGTTAGAGGAGTATGGCATCAAAGCTACTAATCCACTGATTACTGGTGTGAGGTACGACGTGTGGCACAAGCCAGGTATCAGGCCCAAGAAACTTACTCAGGCTGAGAGTAAGCAGTTCGTGGAAGACGGTCTGTATATGGGTGAGTTGTTTGAGATAGACTATGATTCAGGTGGCTATAGTGCAAACGGTGTGCCAGCAGTGTGCGAACACGGTAAGAAAGAAGGCACCTTCGCCATCAAGGAAACACCTGAGATGTTCGGTGCCCGGCTGTTGGCAGACATCGCGGAACGTCCTGATTTCTACTTTGCTCGTAAGGAACTTGCACGGACTGAGAAAGATTTCCAGAGGTTCGAGAAAGAACTATATGGAATTTACAAATCACTCAGGTTCATCGACAGCATGGGTGCGTTTTGGCATAATGAAAGTCAGTGTGAGGCCACGTTCCGCTGCCATATGATTCCTTATTGCTACAACAATATAGAACCAGACCCTTCAAACTTACTTGACGGGTTCAAATTAACCAAGTGGGCACAGGAATTACAGGAGAACAAAAATGGTGACGCAAGAGAGCATTGTTAAGATTGAACGTCATTCATGTGGCTATAGTCTTACGATAGACGACTGGTTCATAGACAGCTTTTGGTCACTGGAAAAACTGATTGCATATTTAAGCAGTAGAATTAGGACGGACTTTAATTAGACAAAGTTTAATCAGGAGATAAGTTATGGCGATAAGGAAACCGACTAAAAAAAGTAACATGCCAGCAATGCCTGGTGGACCAAAGAAACCAGCAACCACTAAGATGCCACCGCCACCAGTGGCTGAGAAAGCTGCACCCAAGAAAAAGTTCACGGTGGAAACGTGGGATGACGAGCGTGGAGAGCAGATAGTGATATACGCTGATACCGGTGCAGGTAAAACCTCACTGGCACGGCTAGCACCTCGACCAGTATTCATAGGGTGCGATGATGGTGGAAATAAGATTCTAAATCCTGACGGCTCTCACTTGAAAAGGGTGCCGGGTGTAGAAACTTTCGAGGACGTCCGTTCAGCCTTGCAGCAGCATGACCTCTACGCAGATTTTGATACCGCCGTGATAGACACTGCCACCATCTTAGAAGACTGGGCAGAAGACTTCGTGGTTAGAACAATAAAAACTGAGGGGGGTGCAGTTGCTAAGAACATTTTGAGCTACGGGTATAACAAAGGTTACAAGCATTTGTACAACACCATGAAGCTAATACTCCAAGACTGTGATGCACTGGTGAGAACAGGCAAGAATGTTATCATAGTCTGTCAGGGAATCAACAACAATGTTCCAAATCCAGGTGGTCAAGATTTCTTACGTCATGGGCCTAGGCTTCACACTGATAAGGCTTGGAGCATAGAAGCGTTGTATTGTGAGTGGGCAGACCACATACTTCGGATAGCTTACTTTGACAACACGGTTGGCAAGGATAAGAAAGTCCTTGGCACAAATACCAGAGCTATCTTTACTGATGCGGAACCACACTTCCGTGCCAAGTCACGGACAGTGCATGAACCGGTGGTGGCGTTTGCTGATGACAAGGATGACAGTATCTGGCAGTATATCTTCGGAGGTGGCGAATGAGTAACCTAGCAGAGCGTTACAGGGAAGATCTCTATGAGGAAATGTACATGGAACTCTGCGAGAGTAGATCTTCCTACCTTTCTGAAGTGCTGAAGGAAGAATGGAGGCGTGTGAAGGAAAAAGAGCCAGTGACATCTTTCTGTAGTAAGTGTCATCATTACGAGAGACCTCCACAGGTTTGCAACTTGTGCCGTAAGGGTCAGATAGCACAGCTTGAAATTGAACTAGCAGACCTCTTTAAAGAGTACCAAGATTTGGCGGGTATTCACAATTTAACATGCAATTGCCATGAGAGACGTATAACGGATCTTGAGATTACGCTAAGAGCCACCAGAGGTAGGATGGTACGCAAGGGCATGACAACACTCATGATTGACGGTGTCTTAGTTAAGAAAGGGGATTAAATGACTGGATTGAGTGGTTCCAAAATGAAACGGAGTTCCTGAAAAAAGCTGAGGACAGTCTGTCAAGAGTTCTTGCTAACACAGAAAGAACATCGACTGTAGCTCCAGTTTTGATTGATGCTCTGACGAAAGTGCGAGGATTGTTGTGGATTTGTGAGAACAGTATCATGCTCAACATACGAAAGGAGTTTGACGAATGACCATTGAAGAACACATACGCTACAGGCTGATGAGGCTCTTGCTTTTCATCTCCGCACTGCTGGGTTTCTTGCCGAAGCTCATATACAATGTCTTGATTGTACCAAGCAAAATTTTTAGAGCGTTGGCGATGCTGTGCATACCAAAGGAGACAAAGAAGCAGCTAGTGTCTCATCGCTTAAACAAGCAACGTAACTGGCCCTGCCGCTGTGGTAGTGGCAAGAAATTTAAGAATTGTCACTGGCGTAGTGACGTAAAGAAAGTGAGGTAAGTATGATAGATTCAGTAGTTAAAATCGAAGTTAGGATGACGTGTCAGGGTAAAGGTTGTGACAATTATGTGTGTGCTGAAGACCTCACCCCTCACAGTGTTAAGCATGGGGCCGTTGCAATTTATACTGACGTCACATACATCTGCACACATTGCGGCAGTCCAATGACGCTGAAGGTCGTCAAATTAACAAAAACCGAAACCGAAACCGAAATCGAAACCGAAATTAAATCAGGAGAAAACAGATGAATGCAATCGACAGACCGGCAACTTTCCGCGGCAGTATCGTTAGTCACGCGGTTAGTTTGTCAAAGAATGACTTCCCTCAGTGGGTAGCCGAATTAAGGGGTACTGAAATCTGGGATGAGGAAGAAAAAGTGTGGGTAGACTGGACTGACGTAGAATTGAATGGCATCATAGCCTACCTGTGCCTGTTCGGTGGTAAGGGTGAGACCCTTACTTGCACACAGGTCAAGAAAATTACAGGGTGGGAAGGTTTGTCGTTTGCGAGTCTAAATGAGATGGACCTATCTGAAACTGGTATCCAGTTCCGCGTGGCATGGAACACCTACGATGGAAAAGACACGCTGCAAGTAGAGTGGGTAGACGAGTACGATGCCACGCCGGGGAGTGCTATTAGGACACTGGATGCTGATGAGATGAAGGCTCTTGATGCCAGATTCAAATCACAGATGACAAAAACTGCACCTGCTACAGCACCAGGAAAGCCAACCACGAAACCCACATCTCCTGGCAAGGTAACTGCAAAGGGCAAGAAGTCTACCCAGAAGAAGGGTCCAGTTAAGAAGGTTGACAGACCTGCTGCTCCTGCTGCTCCTGCTGCTCCAGAGGCACCAGCAATGCCAGAGGCTGAGGGTGTTCTACCGGATCTCAGGGAAGGCAAACGCTCCAAGAAAGCTGCATGGGAAAATGTCAACGAAGTTAGACTGCCACACGTGTCTGAGAAGATGCAAGCTGATGCATGGTTAGCAGCTATCGTAGAGGTAAGCGGTCAGAATGAACCTGATGTTCTCACGGAAGAACAGTGGTATCAGGTTGAAGTGATTGTGCTAGAAGAGGTACAGTCCAAAATTTAATTAAAGGCTTAAATTGGCGTAATGTGGGTTCGATTCCCGACTTACGCCCTGTGACTGTGGTGTAATTGGTAGCACACCAGGCTGTGATGCTGGGAGTATGGATTCGAGTTCCATCAGTCACCTTTTTAACAGGAAAGGAAGACAATATGTTTGCAAGCAAGCTTGAAAAAGCTGAAGAACTTTTGCAGTGGGCCTTGAATTTTGCTCAACGTGCAGAGGGCACTGAATTGGTAGAGTCTGCACAAGAACTCGGTGCTGCAATTGAAGAATTTCTAGGAGAGTAAACTTGGCAAAGCAAAACTTCACTGAGTTAGCTAAAATCCTTTCATCGAATGTTACTAAGGCGATGGTCGATGTCCTAGCGAATGATCTTGGAGTCTCTACAGATTCCTTGATCAGATTGGGCATCGGCTATCACCCCACATACGCGGCTCGTGCTTTCACTTTCCCAGAACGTGAGAATGGTGAAGTTACAGGCATAAGTGTCCGGCACCTTGATGGTAAGCTGATGATCAAAGGTTCAAAGCGTGGTCTAATACATGAGGTGTGCTCGAACGGTAAGGGAGAACAGTATGAATCAGGAAAACATAATTGGGACAGGGTCGGAGTCGAGACGGGTTTGGCCTGTCCAGTTTGTGGAAAGCAGGATGGATGTCTCGTTGCTGCTAGAGATCCCTCCAACCCAGCAGCCGCTGTGTGTGTGCATATATCCGAGGGATCTGTCAAGCCACTACTCTTGGGACATCTCCATATTCTTAGACCAGAAGGAAATGTCGGCAACATGCCTCAAAACACCCTGCCGGAAAGCCACCTCCCTATCATTGTTGTCGAGGGGGCGACGGATACTGCGGCGGCTATGGACCTGGGTTTTGTCGCGGTTGGTAGGCCGTCAGCCGAAGGTGGTATGTCAGGTCTACCGTTCCTGCTTCGAGGACGAGGAGTAATAGTAGTAGGCGACAATGATGCCGGTGTTGGCGTCACTGGCATGGAATCTGCACACTTGGCATTGTCACCAGTCTGTCCAAGAGTTACCAAGGTACTGCCACCGAAGCAGTTCAAAGACTTACGTCAATGGAAGAATCAGGTTGGCCTAACACAGCAAGCTTTCCTCGAATGGGTGGGTGAGTACGGTGATTCGTCTGCTGATCCCAGTGTTCTTCCCAGTCACGTAGCCTATGACATTGCTAAGACCTGGCTTGAGAGGGAGAAGACTAGTGACGGATTGCCGACAGTGAGGTGCTATCACGGACAATGGTTACAATACACAGACGGTCACTACGATATTTGTGATAGAGAAGAATTTAGAGGACAGGTTTATAATTTCCTTAATGGGAAAACTTTCCCGAAAGAAACTGCAAAGGGTGACGTCAAGATAGTACCTTATGAACCGACGCGTGCAAAGGTCAGTGACATCATTGATGCTCTCAGTGACTGGTGTACCATCAGCGTAGAACCACCAGTGTGGCTGAAAGACAAAGGCTGTCCTGAACCAAGAGACCTTGTGGCTTTCAGGAACGGCATACTGGACATCAACGAATATGTGCGAGGCAGGATTAAGTTCCACGATCCTACGCCAGCACTCTTTAGCTATAATATATTACCTTATGATTTTGATGAAGATGCCCATTCACAAGTTTGGGATGACTTTATTGCAGAGATTTTCGATGGAAAAGAAAACGACAGAATCAAGTTACTTAGACAGTGGTTCGGCTACAATTGCGTGCCTGACATGTCCTTTGAAAAAATGCTGCTATGTACGGGACGCCCCAGATCCGGCAAAGGTACGGTCCTTAACACGCTTGCCGCTATGCTTGGTAGTAAACAATGTGTGTCAACATCGTTTCAGACATTGTGTACAGAATTCGGCTACCATCCACTCATCGGGAAACTCTCTGTTATGCTCGGCGATGCGAAGGTGCCCCGCGAGAAGCAAGCTGCTGCGGCATTGGAGAAGATACTTCAAGTTGTTGGGAACGACCCCGTTGGGGTCAGACGAATGTATTTACCCTATCTCCCCCAAGTTTTTCTCACATGCAGGTTCACTGTTGCAATGAACGACTTGCCAAATGTTCCTGATCAGGCCAACGCTCTGGAACCACGGCTCAACGTGCTGTATTTTGGCAACAGCTATGTTGGCAGGGAAGACCTTGGATTGAAACTCAGGTTACGGAAAGAGGCTGAAGCTGGGAAGCTGATTAACTTTGCTCTGGCAGGGCTGAAAGACCTCAGACTTGCCAAGAAGTTTGTGATGCCAGCCACAGCAAGGCCACTGATTAAGCAACTCAGAGAGTTGACTACACCAGTGTCTGCGTTCATCGCTGATTGCTGTGAGTTGCCACCTCCGGGCGATAAATACTATGTTATTGTTGACCAACTCTATGAGGCGTGGGTAGTGTGGTGCAAGAACAGTGGCCGTCATCCCAGTGTCAAGCAGCAGTTCGGCAGGTGGTTTACAGCAGCGTGTCCGTCAGCCACTACCACCAGAGTCAGACTTGGAAACAAACGACACAGGATATATGAAGGCGTCCAGCTTGCAGACTGGGTTTATACAGAATATCTTAACGTAGAAAGGATTAAATAATGAGAAGTAAGCAATACTCCAAAGAAGGGATAAAGAGAGTTCCGTGTGCTGGTTGCGGTCAGCCGTCCACTCAACAATGGCAGATATGCTCATTGAACAAGATGCACCTTGGTATCTGTGAAAAATGTGATGTTGACTTGAATAGAGTAGTGTTAAAATTTTTCAACATTCGCAACTGGCCTTACATAGTTTCAAACTATAAGCACGGCGTTAAGATGTCTGACTCAAAAATTAAAGACTTAACTAGGCGTTGAAAGGATTAAATAATGTTTGTTGTAAGCGTTTACCTTTACTGTGATGGAAATTTTCAGGGCTGTGACTGTCAAACTTTCGATAGTCACGGAGAGCGTGAAGAACACGGGTTTGCAGAAGCGTCCAGTGGAGACAGTCAATTTACCACAAAGAAGGATTATAGAGAACTTATGAAAACGCAGGGGTGGGCGTTCCGAGGAACCAAGGCGTACTGTCCTGTTTGTAAGTCTAAGTTAGACGTGGAAAGAATTAAATAATATGAGCAAAGAATACACGTGGAAAGGCCCATGCCCCGGTGTGGAGAAGTGTGTCAGAGTTGAAACCCTCACCGATGAGGTTGACAACTTGAAAGCCGAGAAAGGCATGGCAGATATGGGCTTCGTGAGTGAAGGTGCTGCAAAGCGAATCGACGAACTCACCGCCGAGAACAAAGACCTCAAGGCGGCGTTGGAGGGCGTGCTGCCTTATGTGAATAATCGGAAGCCAATGTGCAATGCTGAATGCCTTGGCACCTGTAAAGCCTGTGTTGCAACAAAGATAGCTCAAGAACTCGTAAAGGAGGAACCCAATGACCCACCTAAGAACTCGTAATGAAATCATGGCGTGGCTCGAAGACAACGCACCACGTCCCGGTATAGCACGTGCCATGCAAGAGGGCAAGACCGAACTACTTGGTGTGTTTAGACATGTGTCTCCTTGCAGAACCATGGGGTGGATAGTAGAAGTTACAACCAAGCATGATGTAGTGTGGCATGTGGCCGTCAAGCCAAACACATTAACACACGGCTACCGATGTCATTTAGTCAGTAGAGTGCCGTGGGAACATTGGATGGGCGATATTTTAAATCCGTTAGACAAACAGCACAACACAGTATACAAAGGTGATAATCCAGAAAAATATAGGAGACTGAAAAATGAAAGTGCTCGTAGCTTGTGAATTTAGCGGGATAGTGCGGGACGCATTTATAGCCAAGGGGCACAATGCGATAAGCTGTGACCTGTTACCGACTGAGAGACCAGGTCCGCACATACAGGGTGACGTACTAGAGATACTGGACGATGGGTGGGATTTGATGATGGCACATCCGCCATGTACTTATCTGTCAAGGGCTGGAGCAAGGTGGATGTTTGGCGGTGGGGTGGTGAATCCAGATAGATACGGTAAGGGAATGGATGCTAAAAATTTCTTCATGTCATTGTTAACAGCGTCAATAGAGCAAATAATGGTAGAAAATCCAACCCCACTTAAAATTTTTGAACTTCCAAAGCACACACAGGCCATACAGCCATACGAATATGGCCACGAGTTTTCAAAGAGGACGCTTCTGTGGCTCAAAAATTTGCCGCTGCTAAAACCCACGGTTGTAAAAAAGAATTTTGTCCCGTTTTTGCCATCCAATACTGGGGGCAAGAAAAGAGGACAAAAATATAGTTTTGGCCACGCAAATCAGAAACAATCGAGTGTTACTTTTCAGGGCATAGCCAATGCAATGGCAGAACAATGGGGGTAATCAGAAAGGAACCAAATTATGCCAAGACCAAAGAACGAAGACCTAATCAGGCTTGAAGATGTCCAGGCTTTGATACTGAAGCTGACTGGAGTCAGAAGGTGCAGAGCAACCATCTACAACTATGTGCGAAACGGAAGAAAAGGCTACACTGGTGAGAATGTGAAGCTCAAGTCTGCAAGACGACTGGGCGTGTTCTTCACGACTGAAGCATGGGTGAAAGAGTTTATTGAAAGGATCGGATAATGGTTGTAATAGGAAGACAGTTCTACCACGTGTGCTCTAGCAAAAAAGTGCTGTCGCTAACTACGGCTGACTTAGCAAGAGGTGCCAAACCGTTAGTGTGGTTTAACGATGGACTGTGGGGCGTGATCTCAAAAGAAAAAATTGCCAACACCATAACCAACTTGCTGGACCAGAAGAAACTTCCGGTGCTTGACAGGAAAAAAGATGTTGGAAAGTTCTACTGGGACGAGTGCGAGATTATGATGCCAAAGATAGCGAAGCTTTTATTCGGGGAGAAGAAATGAAACAGATAGATGCAGACAGGCTACACATTGATGGAAACTTCAAAGAGTTCATGGAATCAGTGCGGGATGAGGTAGATAGACTCTTGAATGATGGCCAGGAAAAGGACATGTCGGCTACAATCGAACTCGATGCTCAGTGGTACGACTTCAGTGAGCAGGACAATTTTTGGCCAGTCCCCAAATGGCATTCTTGTATAATCTGGGCACACATAAAATTCGGAGGCACTCATTTTGGTATAGGTGACTTTGAATTTGGTCGTTATGCTGGAGATAGAAAAAGGTTGGACAATCTTGTAAAGGTCAGATTTGTGGACGCGTTATGGAGCCTCGCAGATGACAGTCATCAGTTCAATGATCTGTGGGTTTTGCAGCGACTAGAGTGGGGAGTTGAATAAGTTTATTTCCCAAGGATCAGTAGCAGCACAGACGCCGCAAGTGTGAACATGGAAGCCAACAGCACCATGTTGAACGCGAAGTGATGCTTGAGGTGGTTGCAGAGTATGGTCTTAACGGTTTTGGTACGTTCATTAACCTCAATCAATAAGTCGTGGTCTTTACTATCCATTAGTAGGTAAACCCTCCTGTCTTTTTCTTCTTTGATTTCAAAGCATATTGACTCCACACTAATTCACGGAAGTCTTTTGTCTCGCCATTTGCAAGTCTCCACGCACCTTCAGCAGTGGTGATGGCTTGCAGTGGAATCTTACCACCAGACCAAGCACCAACAGCACGTGCTCCACGTTTGATTATCTTCTCTGGATCTCCTGATCTTACAGCAGCACCCAGCTTCGCTGTCTCAACCAGAGCAGTCTCTGCTATCATGCGTCTCGGACCGTATTCACCAACTGCTATGTTGTAGATCCATGGGCCTAAGAACGTGAATGGCGATACGAGATACATGAACATGTCCTTGGCTACTTCTTTAATATCTTCCGGTGGGCGACCACGTGAGATCATTCCGAGTAGCAGTGCAGGTAAAATCTGCGATGCCAGAAGCCTATAGCTCATCATGGGTGTGCTGATCTTCTTGGCCTTCCACTCACCGAAGATGTCATACCAAAGCATGTTACCATTCTGGTTAACTTGGTTCTGGAATATGGTCAGGTTCCTCTCTAACTCGTTGCCCCTAAAGAAGTTAGGTAAATCGACAGCCTTACCCATTGGCTGGGTTCTTTCTATTACTCCATCTGCGAATTGAACAGATTCTTCTTCATTCATGTTTTGCATCTGGGCCAACTGATAGGCTGACTTCCAAACTGTGACCACTGTGAAGTGGTCCACCGCTGACGCCATACGCATAGATATAGGTGAAAGTTTTTTGCCAGCGTATAGTTTCTTGACAGCCTTGGTGTCCCAGGCAGTTCTCAGATCACGGTTCCAATCTCTAGTCTTCACTAGATCTGATTTTGATTCCACGAAGTTAATCATCTCGCTGAACCGTCCAGGCATGGCGTTGTTGGTCATGTTCGCCACAAGCAAGGGCACCATGCCAGGGTGTATAGAAGCAGCAGTCAGGAGCGATATACCTTGCTTACCTGCTGTTAAGATCTTGTAGCCAAGCACATAATAGATTCCCATGGTACGCAGACATCTCAGACTCTTGGAAATTACTGAAGTGTCGTAAGCCGCACTGCCGCGTATGCTGTCACGCAGCCACATGTTAACTGCCCCAACACCGTGACCATAGGTAGCGTTGTTCATTGCTTGCTTGAACTTTCTGTTGTTCATAATACCACCAACTTTTTTAGCTAATGGTGCCATGACCTTGAAGCGTTCTATAGACCTTGCTGCACGTGCATGGATGGTGAAGATGTTTAGCTCTATGTTACGTCTGGCACCACGCTTACGCTTGATGGTGAGCTCCTGGCCGGGAACTTTCTTGCCCTCCGCAAACGGCTGTGTCAGGCCTTCTAAGAAATCAGTTTGATTTAAGTCGTTCTTGTCAGTTACAAAAGCTGTGATGTAATTCTTTTCTTTGACCAAGCCACTTGCTACGCCGCTGGCTTTTGCTATCTGTTGGAACATTGGCCAGCCATGTTCAAAGTATGCCTTGATGCTATCAGCGACGTACATTTCATCTTTTGATTCCTTGACTGACTTAGCTATCTTCGCAACCTCATCTTTGTCAAATTCAGACAAGAGGTGATTCATGGTATTCTCGTTCTGAGCAAGTGCAAAGACACCTATGCGTTCAGCCGTTGTCAATTTGGTCTTGATGCCAATGTCTTTGACCTCGGTCATCATGGTGGACACATCAATGTCAGCTTCATTGAATGACTCAATGGCTATCCGCATCACGTTTGAAAAGTTTACATTGGCCTGAGTGTCACCAGTCTTCGTGGGCCGGTGAATATATTTGGTGAATGGTCCATCGTCTTCATAGTTATCAAGAGCACGACAGACACGTTTGAGTCTCGACATGTGCAGGAAATAGAAACCAGTTCCTGACTTCAGGGAGTACATCACCCTACGAAGCTTTGTCAGATTGCGTTTATCTCTGCGTGTTAACATAGGCTTCTGTTTTCTTTCTTCCAGTTTGACAACCAGTTCTCCAACCGGGGAAGTCTTTAACTCCGTTTTCATATCTATGCCACGTTCCTTGGCTTCTTTACCAAGTGCTGTCACAACCTGTTGACGTTGAGCAGGTGTCATGTCCTTCATAGAAATCTGTCCAGTTATCTCACGGTTGAAATCACGACGTTGTAATTCAGTCATACCTAGAAGCTCAGGAATCCTGTGTCCAAGTTCAAATATCTTTTTCCTCGGCATCTTGTTCTCTATGGGTGAAGTCTCACGCTCAAGGATGGCTTCAATGTTGGTGCGATTACGTCTGAGGAAAGCTAGTTCCTTGTTCTCTGCCTTCGAGCGTTTCTTCGTGGGCTTGTTCTTCAGCTCACGATAGCGTACTTCAGCATCGTCGAGACGTGTCTGTGTTTCAGTTGGTTCAAGTCCATATTGTTTTCCAATTGCTTGGTCAGGAGTTTCAAGTGCAACCTCTGCTGCTTGCGGCTTGGTGATATAGTTTTCCTGTAAATATGCCGCAATGTCGTCTGGATGGTATCCGAGTTTTTTGCCAATGCGAATAGCATCTTCGGCATGTTCCATCTCATCTGGCAAAATAGCTGATGGCCGTCCAGGTTCCTTACCTTCCGCTACTTTTGCAGCAAATTGCTCGTCTCGTGATGACAAATATGGTTTTCTTGCCGGAACTGTACCTTTAGATGCATCGTGTTCTGCAAGGTATTTATCGACAATCTGTTTTTCTCGTTTGACCTCCACTGTCTCTACTCCCTTAGCTATCCTAGCAACGTCTTTGATTCCCGCAAGTTTGTCAGCGTAAGCCCCACGGAGTTCACCAATCTTATCAGTAATTTCCTGGACCGTGTTGCGGGTTTCTCTAGTTGGATTTTTCTTGAAGCTCTCTACAGCTTCTGTATATGCTGGAAGCAAGTTCTTGATGGCAACTAATTCGCTGAGAGCATCTGGGTTCTTATCTATAACATCAGAAACTTTTTCATAACCCGCTATGATTGCAGCGTGCTCATCAGACAGCGTCTGCATCTTCTGCTTTCTTCCCTTTACTGGAACTTTAGTTTTAGCAGTCAGAGTATCAGCAATGTTTGAAACAGTGAAAATTTTTGCAGTTAACCCAGGAATGTTTGCCTCCCCATAAGGAGTGCCTGCCAAAAGTTCTCTTTCTTCTTTCTTTCTTGCTGGTTCTTCTTTAACAGGTGGTACTTTACGTTGTGCTATCTTACCGGCAACGGCACCACCGCCTCCAGCACCAAGACCCATAGTGAACCCAATGAGTCCTTCCTGTGCTCGTCTATCTATAAATCCAGTCAGTCCACCTTCAGGGTCTTTACCATACACTATTTTAGCAGTAGCTTCTTGCCAGGTTCCCTGTGATATTTCTTCTAAGGCTTCCTGTGCAGCTATTTTAACTATCTCTACAGTGATTGATTTTCCAGCTAACTTCTGTGCAGTTCTACCAAGCACAGCACCGTAAAGACCTTTGGAACCCTTCATTATGTGACTCAACTGTAGATTCTCAAGGATGGCGGCTACACTGCCGTATAGATGATAGGCTACCTCAGCCTGTTCTGGCGATGCTCCATCGGCAATTGCCTGGTCATACATCCCTTGCCCTTCTGTGGCGTACATCATACCAAGTGCAACCTGCGGTGCACCAGCAGCAGTGGTTACACCAGCAGCTAACAAGAGTGGTATTGCTTCAGTTACAGCCAGGGATAACTTTCTAGGACTAGTTAACAGATCAAGGAAATTCTCAGGTGGTTCTGACTCCCATTCAGGGTGAGAATCTAAAATGACTGCCATTCCTAGCTTGTGTTCTTTGGACAATCCTGAATAAGTCGCACCTGCTTTTTCGCCACTCTTACTCAGCTTATACCAAAGTGGAGGTTTATACTTGGGATCAGCAGTTATTTTAGCTTCTTCTGCTGCTATGTCTTTTTCTTGCTGCTTGAAGTAGTCAGCTTCACTTCCAGGTTCGAGCATACTAATGGTTTTGCCTAGATGCCTTGGTACCTCCGTAATGGCACGTCCTACACTCATGCCACCTTTAGTCAGGGCACCAACAAGCTGTTGAGCATAGTTGCCACCTGTAGGTATAATGCCAGCTTTGGCGTTTTCCTGCTTCCACTTATCAAAGCCGGATGACTCTGCTACGACGCCCTGTGCCTCGTTTTCTCTTTTCCAAGATTCAAAACTCATTTATCATTCCCAATATCCTAATTTTACCCCTGCGTTATATGCTGCTTCAGTTCCTGCACGTTTAAGTTGGTCTGGTGACGGCTGTTCTTTTGGTTTTGGCTTCGGAATATCGTAGGCGGTCGGCTTACTAAATCTAAAATCTAATTTCTCTTTCTCTTTCTTAATGGACGCACCTATCGGACTGATGGTAGTGGACAAAGAACCAAGCACCCTTTTCTTCATGGCGTCACCTATGCGGCCAGTCGGACGCAGGGCCGATACTTGTGCGAGTGGCTTACGTTTTTTGTCATCTGTGAACCACTTCTCAAACTTGTCTTCATCACGCATTTTCGCGTCCCACTGTATGTCAAGCTGATTCTGTCGTACCGGGTTCAAGTTGTCATAGCCTGTCATGTTTCTCCACTGCATGTACTGGTTAATTAAACTGCCTACTTCTTTCTTTGGATCTCCCCACTCTAATCCCGGCGTGTCTGTGGCACCCTGTGCGAACTCATCTATCGATGCTGATATGGCACCCCTCATCTGCGACATAGAGTATGGCGTTGCCTGTGCTCCCTGTGACGGGAACATAGCTCGTTCAGTCTCCGGTGGCAGCACAAGACGCCATGACGCCTCCCTACCAGCAGCTTCGTCTATCTGGCCCTGCTGAACCAGCATATCTATCTGTTGAAGCTGCTGTGCTTCTTGCTGTGCCTGGAATTTAAATTTATTGACAAGCTGAGTGTATTTGGTGTTAAGCTGGTTTACACGTTGCCCAAAGTCTCTATCAGACATTGTAGCTTGCTCAAGTGCTCTGGCCTCACTGGTATATTGAGATTGCAGATACTCGTATTCTTGATCCTGCCTATTCTTGAGTGTGATTGAAGGGTTACGCTGTTGAGCAGGTAATTTTTGATAGGGTAGTCCAGCCATAATTTGCTTGTCTCCTGTCTACTCTGTAAATATGTCTTCCACTATAATCGCTTCACGGTCTCTTATTCTATCCCACCCACGTCTGCATATTTTGTTTACCCACACCTGCATCTTTTTCTCAAACCATTCCTTGTCAGTGTATGCCGGTATGGTTTTTTCAGGGTCGTTAGGGTCTGGTATCGTAGCACTGTTGTGATACACTTCAAAAAATCCTGCCTTTGCAGCCGCTATGTTTGCTTCTGGTATTTCAAGTGTTAAGTTTAATATAGCCATAATGTTATCCTATAATGTAACCGTGTGAGCGGATAAAGCCTGCTGCTGGTGTGTATTCGATTTCCATCTCCATACCGAAAGTGGAAATTATAATACCATCGGCTCCTTTTACTACGTCGATATGATACCGAACAGCAAAAGCATTAACCCATGCCGCCTTATCTTCCGCTGCTGCAAACTGGGTTTGAATGGCGGTGAGAAAGTTTTCGGTTATATCGTCTATATATTCGGTTTCAGCTACTTCTAATGGTGCGTTTATAAAAGATACCCAGCCGGTGGGGTTGTTATAAAATCGCAATAAAAAGTCATCATTATTTTGGGCCGCGGCAGAGTCCCAATAAATAATCTTGAAGTGGTTTATCGCCGTTGGGGTATTAGCCGTATTTTCAAGAAGCATGTCGCCATAATAATCACCAGAACCATCCTGCTCAACATAGGCCGGGTTTTTTGTTGCATTATATTGCCCGATTATATTGGCAGAGTCCGTCCATACCGCATTGGTCTGATCAACGCTGCCAGCATTTAGGATTTCTTGAGCCATCTGCAAACCTTATCTTTAACTTTACCCCATCGCATATTTACACAACACTGTTCACAATCACAGCAATAGCCGGAGCGATTCCCGTCCTTAAATACATAGGTGCATTTATCAAAGTTCTTTATGTGGGCCGCCGTCTTGGGAAAGTCCTCGCAAATCTTCGGCTTGTCTTTTTGTCTTAAACAGGTCACGCGTTATCCTTTATAACTTTCAACTCTATGGTACATCTTTCTATATCTGTGCAAGAGTCCACGTTATAGGCCAAAACATCTCCGGCGGCGATAGTAACTGTCCAGCTTGCAATAGACGGTTCTGATTTTGTAGCTCCGCTTATGGTCGGACTTGTGCCCGCGTCGGTTATACTGTCGGTATTGTCTGGTGGAAAGTTAGCATAGGTGTCTTTCCAAATATCAACCACAATGCTCCCAGATTGGTCGGCTAACATAGTACACGATATAATTGTACAGGCGAATGGTACTCTGAGGTGTCCTGTCTGTCCATCTGCTATCTCGGCCCCACCACCGTCTATCACAAAGTTTATCGAGGCTGTCGCAAGCTGGGCCACAGTGTTAGTATATGTTCCATCCCCGATATTGCCAGCGGTGATAAATCCCGCCGCTGTTAGCGTCCCGCTCGTAGAGTCGTTGCCATCGTTTATAAGATAATCCGAGTGGGCCTGTGTACTGTCTGCGGCGTGTGTCGTATTGGCCGCAACATCGGTCGCTATATCAATTCCATCCACAGTGCCGCCAACGGTTATATTATCCGTTACTATAATGCTATCAACATATAAATCCTTCCATCTTGCAACATTAAGGCCCAAATCCACATCGCTGTCAGTCACAGGCCCAAAGATACCATCTACGAGCCGGACTTGCTCGGTCCCACCGATATAAAACCCTTGCCCTATAGTAGCCCTGTAGTCCATATACCCATCGAGTTCAGAATCAATCCTCTCGTTCTCATCGACCTGAGAAAAAGCTATATGTCCAGACATTAAGAGGTTGCCTGACATCGAAACATTGCCATCTGTAGTAAGTTTAAGCTGGTCGGTATTATCATTACCGTTGGAGTCCATAGTTGACAGAACTAAATTTTGTTCTCTTTCTACTATACCAGAGTCGGTCCAAAGAGTTCTTATTTCATATTGCGTGGTTGCGTTGCTCCATCCAACTATCAGCCTATGTCTGTCTGCAAGACCATCAATAGTACCATAACCAAAAATATGAGCTGCAACGGCTTTCCCATCGCCGTCAGCACTAAAAAGCTGAAATGCCATACCCTGACCAGCCCCTGTCGTAGTCAAGCCTAAATGATTCAAGGCACTTCCGGCAAACTGATAATCTTTTGCAAGGTCAAAAGCCAGTGAGTTTATATCGGTAATGGCGTTGCCATCCATATCAAGGCTGCCGGATAAAGTAGTTGCCCCAGCACCAAGTGTGCCAGTGGTTAAGATGTTCCCGTCCTTGTCCCAATAGTTAAGAGTTGTTGTGCCAGTCTTTATTGCAGTAGGTGTGGGTGTTCCGGGGTCTGGACCTGCGGTTCTTATAATCTTAATCCAATAGCCAGCGGATGAATTGGCCCCACCAGGGTCGCCGTCATTCGTCCATGTCGTAAGGTCGGCGGAGTCCCATCTTATCAAACCTGATTGTGTGAAACCAAGTGTGTCGTCAGACGGGAAAAACTGTGTCCAAGTGTCCGGGGCGGTGTTGAACCAGAAAGTAGGCGATGCCGTCTTAGTTCCGGGCGTACCCATTATTACTTCTGCTTCAGTAAACTTAGCAGTCGAACCAATATAAACCTCGTCGGAGTTCTGAACAAAACATTCCTCAGTATCAACGCCATCGGCCCAGGTCGAACCCCCGCCTGTCTTGCGACCCGCGTATTCGGTCTGGGATGGACTTGTATAAGTCCCTATATGTTGGTGAATAGGAGCTACGTAAGAATGACATCCAAGCCCCACAACTTCACCGGCAGGAATACCGCCCGACGTAGCTATATCAATAGCGTGAACGGCTGAATTAGCATTTAGATTTGCAGCATCTAAAATAACATCGTGGCTTGTATAGTGAGCATAGGCATCCGAACCTATTGTAAAATCCTGTCTTATCTTACCTTCTAAGGTGTGCAGGGCGTGGATGGTTCCGTTTCCTATTGGCATAGAAATTCTAATGCCATCAACAGATTCGGGCGTGTTTGTAGTGTCAACGCCTGACATATTAACGGCCACACCCCTAATTAGAGTATCTACGCCAGATGGGTCCAGATTATCACCGGATATTCTTATGCCTGTCCAATGGGTTTCAGCAGTTAGTGCCGTAGAGTTCTCTATGTCGATTATTCTATTTGGCAGACCAGATGTTATCGCGGGGTTGAGGTCTAACAGACCTGCTACGGTCAGAACATCAGTAGCATCATTCCAAGAAAAATTTGCATTGTTCTGAGAAATTAAACCATCTGGACCAGCAAATAAAACAGAACCCTCGGTTATGTAGGGCAGAGTTAGTGTGCCTAAAAGTGTCAATCCAGCAAACGTAGGCGTACTGTCAGTGCCAAGTTTGAGAGAAGCCAACTTACGTAGGGCCGACCTCAGACTGGTCCAGTCGCCATCTTTTGGACTGGCTATTAGTGCCATTTTAAACCTTAATAATAACTACTAGCAGTTCCTGGTTGTGGAGATGTTATTCCACCGCCCCATCCTTTTATCGGTGGACTGTAACCACCTCTGCGACCTCTCCCAAATGGACTTGGAACCTGACCCTGGTGAGTACGCATTCTGTTCATAGTCTCCTGCATAGCCAATTGATCTGGGCCTGTGCGTTCACTAGTCGTCATCTGGTCAAAGCCCTGTCCAACATCCTGCATACTTGCCAAATTCATTCTCAATGACCTGTCTGCCGCTGACTCATAGCCACTTTGCATCGCACCGGCGTACCCAGCTTTGAGATTAGCTATGGCCTGTGCCCTTGTGCTTTCCACTCTAGCACGTGCTGGCATAGCCACTTCTTCCTCATACTTCTTGCCAAGACCAGCAGTCGTAGTGGTGCCATAAAGCCCAGCACTAACCAGACTCTGTGTACCACTAGCAAGTGCTTTTGTTCTTCCACGCTCTAGCCCAGCTTCCACACCTTTGCCATAACCACCACCGGGTGCGTAGTGTGCGATAGCCTGTTCCCAGGCCGCACGTGCTTCTGCTGGCATAGACGGGCCTGCTTTGGCTGACGGAGCAGCATACTTACGCGAAGCAGCGTATCTCAGATTTGCTCTGTTGACTGCGGCAATCTGTTGAGTAGTTCCACCGACACCAGTAGCACCACGTTCATAATAACTTGTAACCATTACTTTCCTCTCAAGCGTTTAATTTCTTGTTCTGTCATGCCACTCTGTCTTAGTCGGGCTTCAACAGCACTCGTCCTGGCAGTATCGTGTTTCTTCTTCTTTTTCTTCTTCTCCTTCTTGAAGTAAGCCTTTACATCGCTTTTAAGTTTAGTAACCCAGCTCCCTTTTTCCTTATAAATGCGTTTGGGTCCGTACTTCTTTAGCATACGCCTGTCGATTTCTGCTTTTTCCTTCGGCGTTGGCTTAACAATTTTTTTAGGCATTATTTTATTCTCCCAAAATCTTTTAACATAATCAACAATCGTTCAAAGCCC
>Ga0114923_10000185_pt1 | contig 49822 bp, 72 predicted proteins | sample SumtaG_FD_89578 | JGI IMG/M metagenome (GOLD analysis project Ga0114923, IMG submission 89578) | Deep subsurface microbial communities from Indian Ocean to uncover new lineages of life (NeLLi) - Sumatra_00157 metaG | ecosystem: Environmental > Aquatic > Marine > Oceanic > Sediment | place: near... | reverse complement strand
TACGTGCAGCATTGGACGGACTTGAGAGCGTCAAGGATGAGTACCAGGAATGGCGCGACAACCTACCCGAGAACCTGGACTCCAGTCCTGTCGCTGAAAAACTGGACACTGCTATCGAGACGTTAGAGCAAATACAAAACGATATTGAATCCGCTTGTGACGAAAGCGATAGTATTGAATGGCCTTTAGGCTTTGGCCGAGATTAAGCCTCTCCACCTACCAAAGACTCAGCCCGTCGTCAATGGCGGGCTTTTTTCATGGGAACATCGCCATTTGGCCCTGTCGCTGCTCTTTAACTGGAACACCTGTACTTACCGCCTCAAGACGAGATCGGGCAATGGCGCAGTACTCTTCGAAGCTAGTATTATTGTGCTTGACGTTTCCAGTATAGTGCGATACTCTTATTCTATGAAAGCACAATGCCAGCACTGCAAAACATCGTTTTATGTATACGATAGGCGACGGGGTAAATACTGCTCGTTGAAATGCTATTTGACTGCTCGGTGGGGCCATGCCACTTGCCCTATTTGTGGTAAACAAAACACTGACCCCACTCGCAAATACTGTTCTCCGAAGTGTGCTGCCGAAGGTAACAAGCAATCTGAAAGACGCGGACGACAACTCAAGTCCGACTACTACCGAGGTTATAAAGCACGTTTGTTTGAGTACAAAGGCAACAAATGTGAACTGTGCAGCTTTGACAATATTGTGGCATTGGACATTCACCACCCTAATGGCAAGGATAAACGATGGAAACGCAATCAAAACCGATGGGTACGGTATTGGAAAGAACGCGATTCTGTTCAACTTGTCTGTGCTAATTGTCATCGTATCATTCATCATGGACAGGAAACATAGGCATCTGCCCTTTGTCTCTTTCCTTAACAGGAACGCCCGTATCGGTAGACTCTAATCGTTTCCTTGCGATTTCACAATATTCGCTCGAAATGTCGATACCGATATAGCGGCGTCCGAGCTTCTTGGCGGCTTTTGCCGTAGTGCCGGAGCCATTCATGGGATCAAGTACAATATCACCTTTATTGCTCCAACTTTTCACATGGTCGATTGCAAGTTTTTCTGGAAATATTGCTGGATGTTCGTGGGCTATTGGATCATTGTGTCCGCCGCCAGCATTATACGTCCAAATATTAGGTCTTTCCTTGAATTCTGGCCTCAATCTCGTACCTGTTTCGTCTGTACGCAATCCGCTTTTAAGTAACTTGTTTTTCTTGATAGCAGATCGACCGGCTGTCAGGCTTCTTATATCTTTGATGATATTGGTAGTGATGGGCTTCCCTTTTGTACATACGAACATATACTCAAAATCTTGACTATATCTTGTATTCCCAGGGTACGCACAAGGTCTATTGTATATCATAGTATCATGGAGACGAAAGCCAATGTGCATGAATTGTAATGCCTGCCGGAAACTTGTGCCGGTTTCTGATCCATCCTTAACAGCATCACCTACCACCCACACCACAATACCACCATCTTTGACAATGCGGAATAATTGCCCTGCGATAGCCTGAAAGTCAAAATGATACCCTCTATAGTCTCGTAAGTCATCATACGGCGGCGATGTAACCACTAAATCCACACACCCATCCGGCCAGTCGGCCATGACTTCGAGGCAGTCGCCCTCTATGATGGTATTGATTGGAAGTTTCATTTCCTAAACTTCTTCTTATGCTTGAATCTACCCCACATACTATCAATATCACGGCCCTGCGCCTTTGTGTATCTGTGCTCCTGGCCCATATACCTCTTTAACCGTCCCATTTCGGCCTGTGTGCCGTTGTAATTGGAAATCAGGTCAATCACCTTATCGGCGAGGGCCTGGCTCTCAGCGGGGGTTGTGAAGCCTCGTGGGTAGGTCATATCAAGCTCCTAAATGCGAGTTCGGCCTGTTGGGGTACGACTCCGTTGCCACATAATCGCAGTCTGTCCACCTGACGACCAGGCCCATTAGCTGCTCTACCCAGTCCGGATTGAGCTTTTGCCCCTGATTTCCCGCCTGATCCTCCAGCCGTGAACCCTTGCCCGTCGTTTCCGGACTGCAATGACCTCCGTTGTTTGTTTGTCGTGGCGTCCCCCAATTCTCCGCTTGTCCCGGTAGTCCGTTCCGGGGGTCGTCTGTTATGTTCCCCCGTTTCTCCGCATCGTTTGCTCTGGGAGTTCCCCAGTTCACCTGCTGCGTCAGCCCGTACTGAGCCAGCCGCCCCGTCTCCTTGTCGTACATCCTCGCGCCGAGCTCCCCTTCCAGCCGTTCGTTCGTGATCCCCGGCTCTTCCTTGGCTGGGGTTCGCCATAGCACTTGATCCGTCAGTGTTGTCGATATTGGCTTGCCGTTCTTCGTTGGCTTCTTGCCCGGCGTGTACTCCACATTTTCCCCGCTTGAGCTTGTCTTGCTTCTTGGCGTCGCCCACAGTGGTAACTCTCGGCTCTTCCCATTCGTACTGGGGCTCGCCGGGGCGGGCTGGCCATCTTGTTCCATTACTACTTGAGTCAGGTTGCGAATCCCTCCCGTCTGCCGCCCTTCGGCCTTCAACCGCTTCATCCTGGCCGTGTTCGTTTCTGCATCGGAGCCTATCATCGACGCTTGCACTGTTGGCCAGGATAAACAACCGCTGCCGTTTGTGAGGCGCGCCGCACTCGCTCGCTGTAAACAAGCCTGCCTCAACCGAGTAACCCATATCTCGTAGGCTGCAATAAACTTCGGGGAATCCGAGAGTAAGGTGTCCGGCGACGTTCTCAAAGAAGCACCAAACAGGTCTAATTGCCTTAATGAGTTCCGCAATATGCGGCCAAAGGTGTCGGGGGTCGTCGGTTCCTTGTCTCTTGCCGGCGACTGAGAATGGCTGGCACGGGTAGCCCGCAAGGATGATGTCAAAGCATCCAGAAAATCGTTCTGCCGGGAAGGTTTTAAGGTCCGGGTACAGAGCTTCGATAGCCAGCTTACCTTCTTCAGCCTTTGCGACCAGGTTCGCCAGCGCGTAGGCTTCGATCTCCACAGCAACGACCCTAAGAGGGTTTTCCAATGCTCGGGATAGTCCGAGTTCGAGACCTCCGTAGCCGGTACAAAGTGATAAAACTGTGAGTTCTTGGGGATTAGCCATATCATCTCATGCTTTCCTCAATCCATCCATTTGTCTATTGCGTTCGTCGTTTATAATGCACTTCCATCGTCTCTGGTGAATCCTCGTTCACGATACCGCTCTAATGTCTTCGGATATATGTGAGCTTCACAAAAGTAGTTGTCTCCGTGCGAGCCGGACGTTTTATGCCGGGCCGGAAGGCCACATTTCCCGCAGTTCTTGCCGAAGTGTTGGGGGAGCTTCTTGATAGATGGTATTGAGTTTTTATTGAAACCTTCCCCCGGCCACCAGTTCAATCTTTTTAATTTCTGCATGTGGAGCCGTAGGTTCTTTATGGGGCGCTTACAGCCGTCTTCAAAGCCTACCGCGCCGAAGTGTTCGTAATACGCCACTGCCTCGGCCTCAGTCTTGCCCACCATTATGGCGGCGTCCTTGCACTCTTGCTCAGTCCATTGCCTGCATTGATCAGTTGGTTTTTTCATTTCGCTCTCCAGAATGCCTCTGTAAAAACAAACGCAAATTCTATCTCCGCCGTGTCTGGCCCTACCGGCATATCGCTAGGGCACCGAGAGAATCCCTTATTAAGCAACTCTTGCTCTTTTTCTTGTAGTTGCCATATAGGCATCATACCCATTGTTTCAGCCGTATCTATAAATTCATTCATTTCAGTATGTCCCCTTCAAACTCTTTTGAGTAGGGCATTATATTCATGTTTAGGGTTTATGGCTCCAAGCTTCTTCAAGGTGAACCTGTGTATGTTCACCCGTTATAACTTTCCGTATACCGCAAATATGACTTAGATGAGAGCCAAAAAAATCTTGGACTGTAATGTGCATATCCCGATCCGCATCAATTGCGGACACCGTCTGCAATAACGTAAATGTGCGAGTGCGATCCACAACATCATCAGGCCAATGGTAGTCCCAAGCATCGCCAGCATCCTCTTTTTCCTTGCGACTATTGAATTCTTGTCTTGTCATAGGCTCAACAAGTGCAATGTCCAAGTCGCCACCAAGCTCAGTAAGTTTGTTGTGCGTGAGGCTTGTGTCAATCACCCATTCGCGGCCATCGAAGGCAAAGGCAATCGTCAATGTAGGCGTCATGCGTCGCTCTGCTGCCGTGTATATGATCTTTGCTACTTGCTTCCAGCAGCGATAGGGAAACTTGAACTTAAATTTATTCTTACACCAACTGCAATCATATTGACTCATATTCCTAGCTCCTTATATTTCTTGCGCCAGCAGCGATACCTCTCTTTCATTCGAGGAGTTCCGGGTTGGTGTGGATCGAACCGATGACTTCAAGGGACTCTTCATGGAATCCATTGTACGCCCATATTGGCCCTGAGTCGATTTCAGTTCCATTATCAAGTATGACGCCCTCGCCACGCTTGCTAATCTTTACTTGGGCCACAAATTCCTTCTCACCTTCCCGCACGCCAAGATTTTCGCCCAGTTCCTGAGTGAATATATGCACCTTACAAATATCCCCCTCGTATATATCCTTGCCGTTCTTGTCTTTGAGGCCGGTGAATTGGCCGACGGTTTCGGGGATGACGCCACAGAATGAATAGTTGCCGCCCACCGTTTCGACTATAAACGGAAACATGCCGTCCCAATAATAACCGCCGTAATGCCACTTCTTATCTCTGACGCCTTGGCCTCGAAATTTCGTCTCTCGATTGCTCATTTGTTTCTCCTTAGATGAATTTGTAAAAAAGCAGGCCCAGGACAGGAATGGGGTTCCCTGGGTGTACGCTTCATCATGCGGTTCCTGCTCTATGAACTTGTAAAAAGAGACGGGCAGGATGGCATTTTTGTTTTTCCTGCTTACCTCATCGGCCGCCGCCGTCTCTTGTATTCAGTTGTCAAACCTTTATGGCCTTGGCGTTGCCTAATTCACTATTTGCTTTGTGGAGTTGTTGTTTTCGGCTGGCGACTCTTGCCTGTGCCTTATCAACCAAATACGCCTTCGCTTCAGCTTTTGTATCAAAGTAGTTCTCATACTGCGTCATCTTGACTCGGCGGGCATTATCCATGAGCCACACAGAATTCAATGTCTGCCGCTTAATTTCTACCTCTTCTATTTTCAAGCTCCACGATTTCGTTCTGTACTTTATCATTATTCTCTCCTAATAGAAAACTCCCCAGGCCGGTTTGGACGCCAGAAACAAAAAGAAATGGCCCGACCCAGGGATTGTAAGCATGATTACACTTTGATTTCTAACGTCCATCACAGAATTCTAACACCTCCGCCGCGATCTGTCAAAACAATTCCAGAATAAATCTCAAATAGATTGAAGACTCGATTTGAAATAGTCGAAGTAGATGCCATGAGAACGATAGAACAATACCAAGATCAGTTAAACGCATTGTGGGCGGCATTCCCAATGGCGAGTCAGCGAGCGTTCATGGAGTATTGGCTTGCGATTGAGTTTTGCCACCGGAAAATCGAATGTCTAAAAGAAAGGAAAGAAGATGAATGAGGAGAATCAGTGTAGGGTTGTCGGATGGTTGATTACGGCTATCGCAATTGGGTTGTTGGCAGTCGTGGCGTTCACGAACTCAGGCTGTATGCAGACAATGCACGGCATAGCGTCTGATATAAGATCGGGCGCAACCTACGTCGAGGATCACACCATCGACGACAAGTAAGGATGGGCGTTAGCCACGGAGGGCTTTGTTTCTATTCGGGGAAAGTTTAATGAAGCGTACTCCCCAAATAATTCACAAGCGCCTTTGTCGTAAAGCAATGCTGCGAGAGTTTCGTTACGTGAACGTCCCAGGTAATACCGCCGCCCTTCTATTTGTATATGCGCTTCCCATATACAGTCACGGCCATGAAACTTAATACCCTTATACTTACTCTGGCCAATCGTTAACTTTCTACGATTGTACGTATTGTGCTTTTGTTTGCAGATGCGCATATTATCACGCCTGCAATCTAGTGGATTGCTATTTTTGTGGTCAACAACAAAGCCTTCAGGTGGGTGTAGCAAAAAACGATGCAAATACATGTGTGCCTGCCATCTCTTACGCTTTCCATTGATATGCGTACTCGCATAACTAGAACCCGTTTTCGCATAGATTATGCCGGAGCAATTAACAGCATACCATCTAAAACGATTCACTAATTCAAAATCATCATCATCTACAACCGCACTTTTCCCTTGCGTCAGAACGATATGTTTCATTTCACCTTTTCCCGAATCAACTCTTTAATCCCCGCCGTCAAGCTTGAATGCCCCTGTTCGACGCACCAGTGCAGGAACCTTTTCCATATCTTGACGGGCAAATCAAGATGAACCACGCGCTTCGTTAAACTTTTCTTTGCGTTTGCCATAATTTTTTCCTTTAGTAGAATATACGTTTCTGATTCACTATCGCACATTATAGTAAATATCTTACCTTATGCAAGATAATTCTCAAAAATAACTCTTGCTATGTTTGAGATTGGTCGATATTATAGAAATCATGGTTATCGGCAAACTAATCATCCTGACTTTAATATTCACGTCGCCCGCCGGGGACAAACCTTCTGCCGATAATCTGCTCCCGGTGGTGCGGCACCTTTTGAGAGGGTAAGATTATGAGAATAGATATCAAGATGTCAATTGATCGTTACGCGAAAGAACACTGTCCGACAGGAAACTTTCTACGGCTAGTCTTAGAAAATGATTTGATGGGCGCATTTGGCCGGGCTGACTCGGACAATCTTCGTGATATGTTCGATATCTGCAACTACATCTACAACAATATTCCTAGTACGTGCCACGGCTCGCCCGCTATCGTGAAGGCGTGGCTTACACAAAAGAATGACAACGGCTAATCAATCACAATCAGAGTACCAAACCGAGAGGGATTTCTAATGGACACGAAATTAAGTGAGCAAGAGTGGGGTATTGTCATGGAAGCCCTAGATGCATGGATTGATAAAGATGCTGCTGGCGAAATGATGTGCGACGTTTTAATGATGGCCGTGAGCGAAAGAGGCCCAGAGGCCCAAGACAAGATGAGGCAAGAACAAGAAAGTCGCAGAATAGAGAGTAAAAAGAAGAAACAGTTACGGAAAGAGCAGATTATCATGCTCAAAGCAAAGGTTCTCTCTTTGCAACAATCTGCCGTTTGCGATAGGTTGTAGTTCTAACGCTGCCCGCCGAGGCCTGCACTTCTTCGCGGTTCCCGGTAGGGTGGCACCTTTAGAGAGGATATGCAATGTTTTTATATGCTCACAGTGGTCGGACATATTTTGACGGCCACGCATATTACAAGGCGTCCCTTACGTGCCCTAATTGTTCAAGCAGTATCGACCTCTACATTAAGAAGCTTGTGACAGTGGCACGAGTCGAGGATATACCACACCTCCGCTGTCCGACGTGCAAAAGTCCGTATAGATCGAAGTCTCAAAGACAGGCGGAGGAATGACTGAAACTTTGAAAGGAGAATGAGAGAGATGCCACGATGCCCTAAATGCCAAAGACCGTTAATCCTAAAGCAATTAAGCGAAGGCCCAGTCGCCTATCTCTGCTGTGTTTGCGAGAAGACCATGCCAGAGGAACACACACCGAAAGCACCATTCGATCTACCAATTATCATAGATGACAAATTGTTCATGCTATCTATCGGAGGCAAGAGAACTGCCGCCCTGATAATGGGTGACGTGGATGACTGGAATGATAAGGCACGACTAGCGTATCTAAAGTATATCGCTCTAGCCTGCAACTCCTACGCCCAGGACCAAAAGACAATCAAGGTCCTGCTGGACGCGATAACAAATGCTCGCACGACAATTGCAATAATGTCCATGCCGCGACCTGACGATTCCGTTGCAACCAACGAAGCGTTACTGCAAATCATGGATGAATCTTTCGAATCCGCCCTTGCGAAGAAAGGAAAGACTCATGCTGAATAAGCAACAGCAAGCAGACCTCGACGGGTTTCGTGATGCAGCAATCGAGATGGCAGTGGAAATGCACCCTGAGCTTCCGATTAGTACTTGCATTGACCTCGTTGCCATAGGGATGGCTACGATATCAAGCTTCCTACGAGAACACCCCGTTGCTTCTATGGAATCAGTTCGCGAGTACATGGATACAAAGCAATAAAGGAGTAAACCATGAATGAACGAGACCCACACGACTACGATGCTCAATTCGTTTTCAACGGCTGGAAGATAGGTATTATACTACTCGGGCTATCACTCTGGATTATGATTGTCTCGGCCATTGTCAAGATTGTCCAGTGGGTTGTGCCGTTCTTTGCGTGAACAAGAACAGAAACCGCCATCTTGCGCAGAAGTAGATTTTGCCCGGAATTGATTTGACACAGAAGCTATAATCGTTACGATTGTGATTGCTATGACGAAGACTACAATACAGACTCGATTGGAAACTTTTCAGCAGGGATGCATTTTGCCCCATCTCAATCCGGGAGTATGCCGACGGGATGGGAGTGTTTCACCCCGACGGCGGCGTAGTCTTCGTCGATTCATCTCGCCGTCGGGCTTTGCCAATAACCATCTTGCCGATCACTTCTTTACTCCTGCACGCAAGCTCAAGGTTGCGCAGCAAATTGGCAAGATGCACCGCCCGCGCCGGACTCCGCCTGTCACACCCCTCCGCAACGAGTCCGGCCGGGCATTTTATGAAAGGATGAACTGATGGAAATAGACAGAGATATGATAGGACACATGGATCATGTCGCCTTGGATATAGACCCAGAGAAGTATGTGGGAGGGGCGATTCTTACGAAGCAAGACGTAGAAGACCTTACCTTTTTAGCAGGTAGACTACTTGTGACGGCACGGTATGGACAAGAAGTCACGGATGCCTTAATGGCGATGTTGAAGCCAAAAGAATATGAACCGGAACCCTTCCTTGGCTGAAAGGATAAACTGAAAGATGAAATGGCAAACACGAGAAACAGTTAAGCGTGCAGCGGCCAACGGCCCGAAGGCGGCACTCAGGGCATCTATTGTCCATTGGCGGCAGTTGTGTAGGGCTACGCCGGAAGAGTTGTGCGAATATGACAATGCACTAATGACTACGAGATGTGCCTTGTGTGAGCGATACTACGATTATGGGATACATGATTGTATTGAGAGTTGCCTTCTCATCCTTAACGGTAACGGATGTCTGACTGGACATTCTGCTTGGAATGAAGCCGAATTAGCATCATTCCACATTTGTAGTAACACTCTCACAACCTCCCCAGAATGGAAACGCTGGCAGAAGGCCGCTCACAAGATGCTTGAAGTCTTGGAAGGACTATTATGAGGACTACAAAGGGAATGCGAATAGCAACCGTCTGGCGTCTCTGTATCGAGATGTGGGAGTGGATCGTAGAGAGGATTGAGGCGGGGGATGAGCGGGACATAGAGAAACTCAAAGAGGCCTGGCTCAAAGAGCATGGTTATAAGTTATATTTAGACTGCTTCTTTTGTGATTACATGAAACGCAACCGAGATGGTAGCTGTAGCCCTTGTCCTGCGGTTACTATTGATCCTGACTTTGATTGCATGAGTATAGTGTACGACTATTATGAGAACCCCGTCAAATTCCTAGCCAAGCTCCACCGTATGCACAAGAAGTTCCTCAAGATGCAGAAAGAGAAGAGGTAACGATTATGGGCGACGTAGCTGATATGATAATAGAAGGCGTACTGTGCGAGCAGTGCGGTGGTTATATAGGTGACGAAGTTGGCTATCCGCGAAAATGTAGTTCCTGCGAAGGACCGTTATCTAAGAAAGAACGTCGTCGCAGAGAAGCATCGAAAAGACAGAAGAGGTAACGATTATGGCAAAGAAGAAATACAGTAAAGAGTTTATCTTGGCCAGAGGCTCATTTGACTGGGCTCCTGTGCAAATAGAGTATTTGAATGGATGGGGCGCTCGAACATTTTGCGTAACAGCATTTTGTCGCGCATTCGGAATTGCTAAGAAAATGATAACAGGCAGCAAGCACCGCGTCCGCATAACCATAGAATTCCTAGAGGAGCTATAATGATAAGAGCCTACCCCAAAGCCCTACCCATAGCAGAACGAACGCCTGGCAATCTAGTGGAGGGGTCGCTTCTTTATGATAAGTATGAAGATCAATATTTCATATTCGATAGCGCTCGTTGTTCCATCGAGGAAACAAGGTGCTCGGGTGATTATTGCATCAAGAGCGGACTAATCGAAATCGCCATCGAGACCGCAGCCGAGTTCACAGGCCGACTCGATAGGCACGGAGACAAAATCTTCGGCAGTAAGGGGGCGATGCAGGGCGGGGACCTGATACAAGGATGCACAACCGACGAGTGTCGTGAGGTATCTTGGGACGAACAGGAATTAACATGGGTAGTGACAACTCAATATGGAACGCATTCAAAGATTGCAGCCTTGTCTAAGTACGATACAACTGGCCACGAAATAGTCCCACCACTAGAGAAGGGAGCGGAATGATGGGCGAAGTAGCAGACATGATGATTGAAGGGTATCTTTGCGAGCGATGCGGAACGGTCGTAGATGAGCAAGAGCCGGGACATCCGCGATTGTGCAAGCCATGTATACGCGAGACCGGATCACCGCACGGAGCGGACCCTGAATAGACCCGCACGGCAGTAAAGCTCTTTATGACAAGTTAATAATCAAAAGTGTAGGGGCGGGCTTTATCGGTGGCGAAGTAGCCATGCAGTCCGGCTTATGATCGGGTGTCCGTCCCTATAGTTTTACGTAGATTGGAAGGCGGCGGCGTAGATGAGTAACGCTCATGTGTGGAACATGACGGCGGCTAACCTGTTAACCAATGTCGCAGGTAGTTAAATCCGAACTTCGCAGGTGTCCGAATCCTGCCCGTCTTTCAATCTACTTTTTACCAAGAACCTCCTATACGAAAGTCGGCATTGACGCTCACTGCTGAGAGGCTGGCTTTTAGGGTCCGTAGCTCAATTGGTAGAGCGCATCGCTTATAACGGTGTGGGTGCGGGTTCGAGACCCGCCGGACCCAGTCCGTACATTGCAACAGAAAGGATGGTGTGATATGGGCTACTAAACCAAAGGGCGGCGGTACTTCCCCGTTTTCAGTCAAACCGCCGTCCGATACAAACAACGCGAGCCGGCCAATATGTAGGATGGCCACCCACCAGGGTAGGGCATGGACGTCCGCTCGCAATATTGAAACCTTAGAACCGGAGAATGACAGATGGACACAGTCGACATTAAGATTTCAGAAGATTTGATTAAGGGTATAATTGAGACAAAAGTGCAAACTGCTATTGCGGAGGCATTGTCTTCTGAGCGAACAGTTGTCGAGCAAGTAGTATCTGCTGCGCTTACTTGTAGAGTGGATCAGAATTGCAATCGCTCTAAGTACGATAGCGACAATAAGTATACGTACATAGAAGCCTTATGTAAAAAGCTTATTAGGGACGCTGCTACGCAAGCAGTGCAACAATGGGCCGAATCCAAGCAGGCAGAATTGGAGAAAGAATTTCTCCGGCAGCTACAAACAAAGAAGACGTCAAGTAAGGTTGTAGCTGCGTGTGTTGATGGGCTTAGTGAAGCCACCAAAAATCACTGGAGATTTTCTGTCCAATTTCCCAGTGAATAGATCCACTGGCCCGGCCCGTACAAGGACGAGAGAGCGATTAAAACAAGCGCTACCGCCAGGTAGGCAGGCTGGGCCAATATTAAGGAGAAGCCATGAAAACCTGTAAAGACTGTCAGTTTTACGAACGGCCCGTCCCCAGTGATGCGGAATTTTGGTGTAACAAGCACAGTGTACATTCTAGGGATTACCGACCGTGTAAAGATATTGGCCTTGACCCAAAGGAGATTGCCATGAATGAGCAAGCACTGATCGAGAAGCTGAAAAAGCCGGAGTTGGCGCAGCCATTTGCGTTACTTAGTGAAAAAGAGCAAAGCATTTTCATACAACAGGCGAAGTTGGAGGGATGCTTATTTTTATCCGATACCGCCGATTGGCTAATATTACGACAAGGCAATGGACACTTCAAGCAACATTTCACCTACATCCTCAAGCCCGACTGGGAGCCGGAGCCGGAGTACCTTGATATTGCGGTTGTGAATAGAGGTGGATCATTACAAATAGAAACGAAAGCTCCATCAACGTCAATAATGTTTATAGATGGCGTATGCCGAGATCACACTTTTAGAGGTTGGTTCGCTACATCGCATAATGAATATAGGGTCAACGGCACAGAAGTAGTAGCCGAAGCCTTTGACAAAGGCCACAAGCCGTTTGCTCGCTTCGTCAAGGTGAAGAAATGAGCAAGTGCGAAGCGATGCACGAAAGAATAATGGAATGGGCTTTCGATGCCCTTAGACCAGAGGAGAAGAAAAATGCACCCACAACCGAGAACGAAAGCACAGCAGGACAGCCGCCACGAGAGCCAGAGCCACGCCCAGAGGACGGGTGACTACCTGGCATGTCCAGGTGGGGGCAGTGTGCCGATGATGATTACTCCAGGTGGTGGGATAGCACCAGTACCGGGATACCTGGAAGCTGCCCGAGAACGTGCCGAAAAGCGAAAGAATCCCGTATCCTTCGCATACAAGAAACGAATGACAGCCAGAAGGGAGATTGAGAATGGACATACAACTGATCCGAAGCAACAAACATAAAGGGGCTGTGTTCCTAAAGGTTCGAGGGACCCGCGATCATTTTGTGTGTAAAATATATCCACAACCAACCCTGGGAGAAACAGAACGGCTTGCAAGTATTGTGAAAGGAGCTTTAGAAAATGGACACGATAGCTGAATCAGAAGTAGTAGAAATGGAAGTTGAACTTCAAGTCTACGACAAAGTGAGCGCAGCCGTGGACGCTGCAATGGAGCGGTGCGCCAATATTGTATTATGCTACGACACACCGAAAGATATCACGGAATCTAAAAGTTGGATATTCCAGAATCTTAACAAACTCAACCCTCTCATTAAGCAGGCCGGGAAGTTAGGTAAGGCAGAAGCCCTAAAGTTCACGAGGGCGATGTACGGCAAGGAAAAAGACTTGCTACAAAAGGTTGCGAAGCAGATAGAAGAGAAATACGCCCCGATCAAGCTCATCGAGGACGCCTCCGCTAAGAAGAAAGCCGAAGAGGAGGCTAAGATCAAGGCCGAAGAGGAACGGATGGAAGCCGAACGGCAAGCTGAACTGGAAGCTAGGGAAGAGGCTGTCAGGATAGAGCGGGAGAAGTTGGAGAAAGAGAAGGAAGAGATTGCACGGGTAGAACGTGAAAAAGCCATCGCCGAGGAAGCCAAAAAGAAAGCCGAAGAGACTAGTAAGCAAGCTGCCATAGACGCCCTAGTAAGCTTTGAAGAGGCCAAGGTAGCCGCCGAGAATCGCCGCATCGCCGACGTCCAAAGAGAGAAGGATAAAGCCGCCGCCGAAGCTGCCGCACTATCAGCGCACTTGGCCAGCTTGGAGGCCAAAGAGAAGAAGCTCGCCGAAGAAACAGAGTTCAGAGAGACGGAGCGGATAAATAATGAAGCTCATCGGAAAGACGTTAACAATAAGATATTAGAGACCATACTAGGCAAATGTGTTTCAGAAGCATCTGCAAAGGCGTTAATATGTGATATGATTAACGGGAAAGTACCGAACGTAACCGTAAACTATTAAAGGAGAAGTACATGAATTGGCCCTAGCAAAAGAACCAGAACAAAGTGAAACTGAAACAAGAACTAAACAAGGAGAAAGAAATGCCATCAGTACATGACCTAAAAAATTCAAAGTACCTCACACAGCATGATGTTGAACCACCAGTAGTAGTAACCTTTCAAGCCTACAGGGAAGAAAATGTAGCTCAAGACGGCGAGAATGCCGACCCGAAATACATTTTCAAATTCAGAGAACTTGACAAGCCGCTGGTAATGAATTTCACCAATGGTTCTTTAGTCGAGTCCATTCTTGGCACTGACGACTTCGATCAGTGGATGGGTAAGGAAGTCGTTCTCTATCGTGACCCGACTATCAGCTTTGGCGGTAGGATAACGGGCGGTATCAGGATTAGGGCTAAGGCTGTACCAAATTTCAATCCAGCCAAGAGAGGCCATGTCGTAGGCTCCCAACCGGCACTAGCACCAGATGCCGGTTGGGAACCACCGCCTGAGTTCGACCCAACTCCGCCGGAGGACGCATTTGACAAGGCAATGAGAGAGCCTGCACCACCGCGAAGAGAACCGGGCCAAGAAGGTTAAAACCGTTTTGAGCATAGACGGCTGGTAGCCAGTCAGTAAAGCGAAAGCAAAACGAGTGTTACGTCAGCCCTAGCAGTTGATAGATAACTCTACCGAGCTATGCCTCTTCGGCTTTTTAAGGAGTAAGAAAGATGGATGAAATCTATATCAATTGTAAGAAGAGCGAGTACTTTTGCAAGAAGTGCCATCAATTACGATTGTCACTGAAAGATGATAAATCATGCTGTGGCAACTGCGGGAGTGCGGATATAATTGTTGGTGATTGCGGAACGCTAGATAAGGAAGCTCTTTTGAAAGAATGGACGGAACCAGATTGTAGCGTTCACGACAATTGCCCATTAGTATTGGAGTGCGATAGATTGAATATCATCGCCGAACTCCAAGCCGAGAATGAGAAGTTAGAGTCTCGTATTAAGAAGATGACCGTGAACGGACTGTCTCCTGAAAGTAGACTATCTGGATTCTCGATGATTGCGGACAAGCAGATTGATCGAGTAAAAGAGCTATGCGCCGAGAACAAGAAGTTGCAGATGCTACTTGGCTTGCACGGTAGGCACTCTTTTAGGTGCGACCAAGCCGCTGACCCTAAGAAGGACTGTACGTGTGGATGGAGCAAAGTATTTGAGGAATATTTACCATGCCAACCTACCCCTTAGTCAACATACTACCTGACGGCACAAGGACGTTCGAGAAGCCGATGGATGAGATACTTGCCGAGGTAGAGTACGGCGGCGGCATTGAGGTATTTGAGCCTGAGAAGTACATCACGCATTGCCAGATAGCATGGTGGAAAGGTATATTATTGCCCGCACTATCGAAGCACTCAGGCGACTCTACAGATTGGTGGGAGTCACGTTTGAAGGTACAGGTCGTACCGGAACATTTTGCTCGTCGATACGTTGCTGTGGGCAATGAGGTATGCCGCATCATTCCATCTATAAGTTCTCTGTCGCACACAAAGAAGGGCCGGACGACAATGACTAAGCTTATCAAAGGCTCAGTACTGCACCTGCACGACAAGGATATGGAAGGGCAACCCGTAGAGAAGCCGATATACAAAGGCGAATACGATTGGGTTACTGAACCCGATTCAAGTTTGAGGAAATAACATGAGAGCGAGAATAGACAAGGCAGTAGACTTGACTGACGGCGGGTATAAGTACGACAACAATGACGTAGCCGGGCTAAAAGTCCTTCTTGAAGAGTGCGAACAGCAACTCAATCGACAAGCCAAACAACTCAAGGCCAAGGACGACGCTCTGAAGACACTTCGCGACTACATATTAGAATGGCAGAAAAGTGGAGACACTTGCATAGGTACACGTCAAGGATATATCTTGGCATTTATTGAAAAAGCTCTGAAAGGAGAATGATGGCAACAGGAATCCCATATTGCGATGAAGTCCTAAACGTGTGCGTTGGCTGTACGAAGATCAAGCAGGGCTGTATGTTCTGTTGGAGTGAGCGCCTTCATACGCAACGGCATGTTGCCTACGCAAAAGGAAAGCAGTTGCCCGCGCAATACGCCAAACCGTTCTCGACGGTCCAGCTTTTACCTGATAGGTTAAAGCAGCCCCTTCGCTGGCGCAAGCCCCGGACGATCTTCGTGAACTCGATGTCGGATACTTGGCACAAGGATGTGCCGTTCGAGTTCATTGACAAGATGTTCAGCACCATTGAAGCCACGCAAAGGCATACGTATCTCTTATTTACGAAGCGATGGGGCCGGGCCTTGGAGTATTTCCAGAACCTTGACGTCCTCCCCAACATCCACCTGTACTTCTCAGCGTCCACACAGGCCGAAGTTGACGAGGCTGTGCCGATTCTCTTGAAGATCCCCGTGCAGGTGCGGGGGCTTTCGCTCGAGCCGCTGCTGAAGTCGGTTGACATCATTCCTTATTGTGGTGGGCGGGCGTACAAATGCAAGTGTGAAAAGGCGTGGCATCACACAGAATCGAATCGGTTGCTTTCGCGGGGCAAAAGGGAGTACTGCGTTGAATGTGGCACCCACGCCGAGATATTCCCAACGCTGGACTCAATTATCACCGGCTGCGAGTCCGGCCCGAACCGCCGCCCCTGCAAGATCGAATGGATCGAGAGCATCGTCAACCAGTGCCAGCAAGCCGGAGTCCATTGCTACGTCAAGCAGATCGACACCACGGACCTCTGTCCACCCGGAGTCCTGAATAATAAAGTCAGCACAAAACCAGAAGAATGGCCTAAGTGCCTGAGAGTTAGGAGAATGCCGAAATGAAAGACAAGGGAATTCTATTCACCGCCGCAATGGCGAAGGCTGCTGATGAAGGGGCGCAGACGTTCAAGATTGGGCGGAAACGCTCGGGTTAATCGAATCGTGCATGGCGACCGAACAAGACTCGGTGGATTTCGCCGAGGAAGGAATCGAAGTAGGCGATAAGATGTTCAAGTTTACGGATATTTTGAAGGAAAAATAGAATGGCTCAGATGATGGGATTTAACGAACCGCCCCTACAGAAGAAGTATGGCAATCAGCCGACGTGGGGCACGTTCGACGGTAAGAGCATCAAGTTTAGATCGAAAGCGGAATACAATTGGGCACTGTACTGCCAGTTTCGCAAGGAACTGGACCCAAAAGAAGATGCCTATATTCGTGACTGGGGGTATGAGCTACAGCGAATTGAATTCGATGACGATGCCCGCGCCCCTCGCAGTTACCTGCCAGATTTCTGGATTACAGGCCCCAGTGGGCGAGTTCACATCGAGGAGGTCAAAGGCTTTCTCGACGGCCCTACTCGCAGCAAGTGCCGTAAATGGAATAAGGAGCGGCCGGAGCCTATCCATTTGATATTGGTGTCGTTCACGAAGCAGAACGCCAACGGGCGACGATTAGTGAACAAGTACTGCGAAAGAGTGATTGATATGAGGGTCTGCTTGAAGAACCTCAAAGGAATGTTACCATTTATTTAGAGCCCTCACGGGCGAAAGGATGCAAAGAATGAAAGTATACAAGACACTAAAAGAGCTACATGAAGCAGTGCAATCAGGGGAAGTTGACGACGCCAACCTGACAATCGTCATGGACAATGACTGTAGCCATGTTATGTCTGGACCTGCCGAAGATGAAAACGGCAATGAGATTGACAACGTGATATATCACGGCAAGGGGTATTGTGACACCGACGATTTGTGGCCGCTATTATTTCCCAAAGCAAACGTAATGAATTGCTGAGTACGGGTACGGAGCCGCCTGCCCGGTAGCCAAGGACGGACAGTGGAGCCGGGCGGGCTGGGGAAAGGAATATGCGACAAGTTCACGACAGTATAGACAATGCCATAGCCGAAGCATTCCGGTACAAGAAGCGTGCGGCGAGACTTAGGAAGACGGTTGTGCGATTGAAAGACCAACTCCAAGTTCAAGGCGAAGAGATAAGCGAACTGCGTAAAGAAGTTGCGGGCCTGCGTGAATTTATCAACCGGACTTGAAGAATGATTGAAATGACATACGAGGAGTCGGCACAAAGAGAAGTCGCATGGTACCGCCAAAACGGGAAATATCCCCACCGGCTTGTTCGAGACTCAAAAGGTGTTCAGTACGTTATGGGTGATTGGTCATGGAATCGCCGACACAGGCCATGCCCGAATTGTAATCGTCCCTATACAACCGAAAGAGAAGTGATTGAGCCTCAGATGAGGGCTGCAATAGCCGGGCGGGCTGAGAAAGGATCATAATGAGCAAGAAATTGGACCCGAAATACAAAGCGTGGCTATCTGAATTGAGGCGAATGGCCCGAAAGGCAAAAGTAACATGGCTATTGGGAGATTGTGATTGGACAGAACAATGGCGCGACGGCGATTCTCCGCGTGAAGTCATGCAAGAAATTTACGAGGACGCTGGATGTCCTCTGTAGAAAGGCAAATAAGCGCGGCCGGCACCGGAACGAAAGGAATCGAAAGAACGGTGCCGGCCAATTGAAAAGCTCACTTCTTGAGCCACCGAAAAATATCTTTGACGTAGCTCTTGAACAACCCCCAGATGAGTTGGGGCCATGTTATCCCGGGATTTGGACCAGTCATTAGAACTTAATCCTTAGCCCGAAACTGAGTACATCCTCATCTTCACGGGCGGCGCCGAGATTGTCCTTGTAGTCATAGCGGGCCCACTCAAAGATCAAGGCGACGTCAGTGTTCTCCTCACCGCTTACCAGGACGCCCGCCTGCCACGCTGAGAAGCCTTTCTGGGTATTCCCGTCCAGAAGGTCGATACCAAAGCTACCGCCGCCGTAGGCGTAGCCCAGGAACGTATCGGGTAAGCCGGGGATCAAGTCTTTGAAGGGGTTATCGACTTCTATCGGCTGTGGTAGATGCAGGAATACATATCCGCCGGCAACTTGTGGCGCAGAATCAATAGGCCACCATCGCCCCAGGACACCGAACTCCACCGGGTCGGTATCCAGGCCGATTCGCTGCTCGACGGAATTATCCGCATCCCGACTCCATAACGTCCAGCTTGTCAAGTCATTCGCACTCGTTACTACTGTCATCAGTAGCACAATTGCCAGTGCTGCAATCATCGTCTTCATTGTTCTTTTCTCCTAAATACTGCGTTCTTGATACTGTAGATCATATTACCGACGTCGGTAATATGATCGCAACTATTTCGTCAGCTTCTTCGTGGCCGTCAGTCGACCGTACACTGCCACCAATCCAGCTACAGCGGTGGTGAGTTGCAGGATAAGCTCAGTCGTGATATCCGTCTCTGCTTCAAGCCCACCTACACCGAACGCACTGGCTATACCGATTGCAATGGCTACCATGCCTGCAATCACAGTCTTTGAGAGGTAAAACGGTTTCTGATCTCTTTCGGCCATTTTCTGCCATCCTTTCCATATCTTCTTGGCCTGGCCCTTTATGAGCCAGATGAATAGTTTATCGCGGAGTCTCATTCTTACTTTCTAGTCCCATGCACTTCATACAGAATACACATGAGCAATCCAAGAAAGATACCATGAACTATTATTTCCACTGCACTCATAGCTTACTCCTTTGATTGGTTGGGGTCAACCTGCTCTATACTGGTGGGTCCGGGCTCCGGGTGAGTGTGGAGTCGCTTGGCGCACGAACGGACACATACAATACCTGCGAGGAGAAGTCCCGCCACAAGGGCACAGAGAACAGTTCTGACGACGAGTTGGATGATCTTTGATTCTGGTGTCATTTCTTTTCCTCCCATTCTCCACACCAGCTAGATTGAGTAGTGCATGGCCACTGAGTGTTACGACGGTCTATGTCTGCGGTTGGCAGTGGCGCATGCCTTCGACAATAACCATCTGGCCCCATGCTCTTTGGAAGGCCTCGCCAGAACCGGCATGTACTACATTGTTCTTTTGGCATGGTATTCCCTTTTCAATTTCATAACGCCCGATTAACTTCTCTGTGCAGATTATCAATCGTATTGCTAGTGTTCATTATCCAAGATAGCTAATGTGTTGTCAAGCTCCCTTTTCATTTTTTCCAGTTTTTCTTTGCAGACACTTACCCTCTCCTCGATATCGGCCTGTAATCCGGCTAACGTCAATAGTTCCTTACCAAGCTGTTGCACTTGTTCACGAATGTTCATGGGGCTACTCTTCGTCGATACCGCTGGGCACGTTCGGGTCAAATAGCGGCCTGTTGGCATGATATTCTGCTCTTATATCTTCATTCAGCTTGTTCTCCTGGGCGCATTTGAAAGCATCCACGATCAGGGCGATCCGCTTCTTTGCGTAGACGACGTTGCTATCGTTAGGGTCTCTGATGGGCGTCCTAAAACTCACAGTCGCCGAGTAGTCCGGTACGTTCGGGTCCGCGGCGTTCTGGCTACCCCGGATCTTAATCTGAACGTGAGCGTCATCCTGGGCTCCGAACGCTTCCAACAACTCGATTGCATAAACCGCACTGATGTTGAACGTGATGGTTGTCGCCGCGTAGGCTGTGCCAATTAGGCAGGCCACGAGGCACAGTGCTGTGATTAGGATTGCTTTGCTTCTCATTGTAATTCTCCTTTACTCGGGTTTCGGTAGTCTCAGCAATATTTCTTTGTTAACGCTTCGCTGCTCTGTCGTGAAGTCCTTGAAGTCTGTCCTGATGCCGGCGATGTCGGACTTGATTCGCGGTGTGTCGATTTCTTCCTGATCGACGTGCTTGATCGCCCTGGACAGGGCGGGCTTTATCTCGTCTTTGATCGCAGCCTTAACGCCTACTATTTCCTCGTGGTTGTGTGAAATCTTCTCAGCCTCAGAACCTTTCAATCTACCTGCCCCTTGTACGGCCAACCCGACAGCGAGCGCCAATGCTGCAATCGAAATAACAACTTTCAATCCATTGTCCTTCATCCATTTCATAAGCTGCGTTCCTTTCTATGGTGCCTCTTGATCTATCGGTGCCGCGCCGCCATTGACGAGCGGGGTCCATATTATTATGGGGGTTCCTGTGGTTAGTGCTATTTCAAAATACAGGCCATCACCAACGAACATTGAAATGCCCGGCCTAAGATTATCGACTTTGTTTTTTATCACAAGGACACCCGCCCCAGCAGGATCATCAGTATTATGAACATATCCGGATAGGGTATTCGCACTTGCATCGCTCCAAGCTGTAACGAAGCCCGATGTTTGGGTTAAATACGCATGATCTTTGAGCATCGCATTAGCGTCAGAATCGTTAATAGTTGGTAGATCGCCAGCAATATTGGCGGAGCCCGTTACTTTCCATTTCGCGTTGCCGGTGCCTGTGTCCTTTGTCAGAACGTATTCGTTGGTGGCCCCCGACACTGCTGTCAAGGCGTCAATCGCAGCCTGGGCCGTACTCTGTCCCGTCCCACCGTCGGCTATGGCAAGGTCCGTGATCCCGGTAATGACCCCGGAGTCGATATTCACGTTTGTCAGGATTTGGGAGCCCATGTCCCACGCACCGGCCAAGGTTGTAGCCCCATCCACCCGCAAGTAAAGGGAATTCAAAATGTTCGACGTTGTGGAGAATGTGAAGTGTGATACAGTATCACCTTCCTGGTACAAAGCAATCGTGGTATTTGCACCTGTATCGCAATTAGCGAAGAACTTGATGATGAGCCTGTCCGTTGCATCAATCGTAATCTCGGAGGCAATGCTCATGTGCAGATCGAACTCTTCCTTAGAAGTAACCAAGCCAGATACCTCGGTTGTGCCCAACAGAGTCTCGGTCGTGTCAGTCTCATATTTATATAACGCGGCATAGAGTACCGTGGCACGGCTCCCCCCAGTTCTCTCTGCATGAAAGTGTACGTCATACACGCCGGCTGACAATGCCTGCACGCCCGGTTCTCCGGACAATGTGGCAAAATTCACAAGGGGCTGGTCATCCGCCTGCGTAAGTCCCGCAGTGGATAAGGTGGATTCTCCCCCACCCAAGTCCTGATCCGTCATCGCATAGTAAATTCCTCCGATATCCGACGCCGTATCCCCAAAGAAATAATCGAACTGGAAGCCGATTGCCGTATCGACATACTCCTTAGTCGCAAAGTCAGCACTTGCCACGGGTGTAACACCAGAGACTACATCGGCGAAAGAGCCGCCACCTGCAAATGCCGCCGAGAGGGTACTATCAATCTTCAATGCAGATGTCGGTGTATCTCCATCAGCACCATCATTCACAAAGAATTCAATATAACCTTTCTCGTCATCAGCCGCACCGTCATGGGCAACTTCCATCATGGCAAGTGTAGTCTCCTCTGTGCCGTCCTGCTCCCCCTTAAAGATTAGGCGACTCTCTCGCCCGCCGTCTGCGTTCTCCTCAGTGCTGTTGTGGAGGGTGAGATAAGGGACAGCACTTGTCCATTCGGTTAGGGTTTCGGGGGTGGCTTCGCCTCCAAAACCAACAAAACTAGAAGTAAGGACTGTCAGTATATTCCCCATATCTTTATTTAAGAAAGAAAAATATCCTGCCTCCGTCCCATCGCCGACGTTAGTAGCGATAAAATCTAGAGAAGCAAACTCTCGCGCAGAGGACGCTGCCGTATTTCCTACATATTTCAAATTCCCAAGAGAATAGCCCACAGAAATATCACCAGAACCCGCCGCCTCTCTGTGGAATATCACACCTGGGGGAAAATTATTGTTCTGTCTCCGTACTCTCATTATGGCACTAGTACCATACACATCCAATTTTACCCCAGGACTAACCCCAATCCCCAACCCAGTCCCATCCAACCGCATAGCCTCAGACCCGCCGAGGCTCCATGCGAGGGTATCGCCGGTAGGGGACCACATACCCGTATCCGTATCGCCCGTAAAGGTGTAACTAGGCGTTCCTTCTGCGCCGAGGCTGGCGATGAAGTTGTCGCCGCTTGTTATGTCGCCGACTGTGTTGAATGAATTGAAAACCACACCATCGCTGTAATCTATATGGTCGGCACAAACGAAAACATCACCGTTCCCACTGACGGTCATAACTTTTGCGACCATAACTATGAAATTAGGAGGCGTCGGTGGTGTCGTAGTCAATGCCCCGGCAGTCGCAGCCGATAGATACAGAGGGTCGCCCCCGGACAGTCCTGTGGTAGTGACAGCACCGCGCACTACGCCAAACACGGTCACGTAACCATCGCTATTATTTTCTATATCGTGAGTTGCTAATCCAGCCACCAGTGAAGTTGCAGCAGCATCAGCTTTGGCCAATATGATGTTGGGCCTGCCTCCGGTTGCTCCTGAGAAGTAAACCACTTGGCCGTCTGTGATCGTACTACCCGTACCGTTGCGCACAAATACCCAATTCTCTTCACCCACGTTCAAGGCAATGTCCGCTTCTGCATTATACATGACAAACGTATCGACGTCGGAATCGTAATACATCCGGCCCTCTGAATGAGCCTGGCTTGCAGTTGGGGTTATGTCCATGTAGGTCGAGGCTGTAAGTCCGCCAGTCACCGTAAAACCCTGGCCAGCCGTTATCAGTGCATTGCCGAATGTCAGTGTTGGGTCCGTACCCGTAGCTCGGTCCCACGTCCATACAATCGTGTCAGTAGAGCCGTCGCCCCACGTTCTGCTTCCAAGTAGCTCCGTCGGATCGAAGGCCAGCGTAATTGCAGCGCCCTCAGAGCCTCCGTCACCGCCATCAATCGCCAGTCCATCGGTTATTGAAGCCACGTAATTCCCGGTAGTGTCAGTTGTTAAAGCCACAGAGTCAGGAACGACACCCGAAGCTGTCGTTGCCGTATCAGCATTACCCGTCAAATCCCCGGTCACATCGCCATATCCGATACCATCCCAATAAATATCTTTGAATGAGAGCGCCGCACTGCCGATGTCATAGACGTTGTCGAGATTAGGTATGATATCCGAATCCACGGGATCGCTCCAGGCTAGACCCAATACGCCTGTGTCTATCTCGATCTCATCCGAGGAATTTATTCGTAAATATCCCTCTTCGATAAAAGGTAATTCCATATCGAACGAGTCGCTGAAACTTTCCGGCAAACGGACTGTTCGCTCCCACCTGTCCCATAAGTCCTGAACTTGGCGAGTTACCTTATCCAATCCCAGGACAACCGTATTGACACTAATGACAGCCGACGTTCGCTCCTGACTTTGTTTGATCTTGCGCACAATCACTATTTGAAACGTGCTGTCATAAGTGGCAATCGTAGTGACCACGCCGCCGTTGAGGTAGTCGCTCGATGTTGGCGCTATCGTGTACTGTGTGCTGATAGTCAGTAGGAGTTCGGCTCCGGTCGCTATGGTGTGCCGATATACGAAAATGTCATCCGACGAATTCGACGGCATTGTGAAGGTGAAATTTGTTATCACATTATCGCAGACGAAGTATTCTCTCGTACTCTCGCCTTGAGGAACGGTGGCGAAAATTGAAGTACAGAGTAACAGCGATAGAATTATTGCACGTTTCATCTTCGTACACCTTTCAGTCCTTGTTCGATCTTCTTATTGATTTCAAAGACGTTGATATCTTCGAGCTTGTCTTGGAGTTTATTCTTCTCCGGTTCCAGTACCGGCTTTGCAACCGACAGTGGGGCATTTACCGGCAACCCTGCAAGGTGTCCGGCAAGTCTCACTGCAAGCTCAATAGTATCGGGCATCTTCTCATCCCATTTGGGATCGCCTTCTGCTTTACGCCCGATCATATTTCCGATATTACTTGCAAGTCTCTCTGTTGTCTCGGCGACCGAAGCAATCGGGATGCGTTCGATCACCCCTCGGCCGGGACGTTCTTTCTTCACACCAGCGACGATGCGATTCACGATCACTACCCCGGCGGTCCTGCCTATGGGGCTGACGCTAAAGAAATCATACAACAACTTCTCACCGGCGTCTGACAGGATACCGTCGCCCTTATCCTTCTCGTCGTCTTTACCAGCTAGTTTTGGCAATGCTTTCCTGCCTTCGATGTAGGCCGTCTTAACGGCCCTATAGGCTATCAGGGAAGTCGCAGCCGCTCCGTAGGCCAGCAATTGTCTTTTGCGAGCGCCGGGTAGTTCATTAGCAACGTCGGCATCGGCTCGCAAGAGTGTGTTGTGTAAAGCCTCCACAGGTGATCGGAATGCCATGAGTCCCCGAGTCAATACGTCCGGCGATGTCAACAACTGGCTCCGCAGGAACGGCTCCCAGTTCGGTTGAGTGAGCATGAGTTCGTATGTTCGGCGATTAACGGCATCCCAATACCGTTGGCCTGATGATGGCGTGAGTTGCGTCTTGCTGGCGACATGACCTTTGGCCATCCGCCATACCTTTTGAATGACCATGTTGTCGGTAGCGGCCTGGAGCTTCATAGGAGTGTTCAGAATACCGCTCTTATCGAAGAAGAATTCATTAACGGCATGAGTCGCCCGGATATCGCCGATGTCCTTTGTGCTCTGACCCGAGTTGCGTCTCTTCCACAATACACCGTTGTGAGCATTGATTTCATCCTGAAGAGTCTTGGAACTCGGCAGCAATGGGTGCTTGACGTACTGGACGGGATCGACTGCTATCAGTAACGGTCCTGAAGTTACTTGTGCCGCGATACTACCGACGTTCAAAGCCAAAACCGACCGACCATATCCCCTTGTCAATGCCCCGCTCCACTGTGCCAGAGCGTCTTGAGAGTGTGCCGACTTCTCAAGGACCTCGAACTTGGCAATGATCTGCTTCATCTCGTCTTGACGTCCGGCGGCAACCATAGAATCCTGCCAATCCTTACTCGCCATGATTGACTTGGCGTTGAATAACGGAACCATCATGTGTGCGTATGCCGAAGATTCTTCGATTGAGTTGTGGAGTTTGTTGAAGAACGGAATCAGCTTCAAAGGCTGCGAACCACCGATGCGCTCTTTACTCATGCCCATATTCGACAACGCCTGGATATCGGCTCGGGCTCCGCCAAGACTCAAAGGCAGTACGCGGTTCATCGCCCAATAATTATCCACCCGGAACATATCGTGATTGAAGAGTTTCATTGAAGTATCACTGAGTTCGGGCTTGGTCTTGGTGTCGAGGACTTCATTTGCGATGTCAGCCATTGCCCGATGCTTCGCCGTCATGGGCTTCAAGATATCCCCGAGTTGCTGTAAAGTCAGCGACCCGGTATCGAACTGCTTCTTTACGCCCGCCAAAGTCTTTTCAGTCCAGTTGTATCCCCGCTGCGCCGCTGCCCGGTTATCGGGATTACGGACATCCATCAAGATTGAAAGTATCTGGTCTTCGTTCAGAGTGATCGGCTTGCCGGTGTGCCGGTTAGTGACCTTTTCAAATGTGTGGGTTGTCTTGCGCCAAGTCTTCACATCTTCAAAGCTGATTCCCTTCTCGTTCATTCGGTTCTGTGTGAATTCTTTGGTCCGGCGCTGCATGTCGTACCGCTTACCGAGACCGTCCATGATATCCCACATCAGGAATTTGCTGGTTGTGTTCTGGAGACTCCCGGTAGTTGATTGTATTGACGTAGCCACCGATGACCCAGCGAGTTTGACGAGCCGACCCACCGGCCCGGCCTGGATTGGTTCCTTGCCCTTACGAACAGCTTTGCTCGGGATCATCTCTTCCTGAGTATCTTCCAGAGCAGTACTGAGTTCTTCGACGCCCCTTGCGGTGATGAGTTTGTTCTTGAGGTTGTTCTGGCCGACGAGCCTCGCCAGTTCGTCATTGATTGACTCTATTTCGCCAGCGGTCATATCAGTCAGCGGGGTCTTGCCCAATCTGGCGAGCTGCGCCAACCGGGCATCAGGTATCTTCAGGAGTTCCCGGACAGAAGCATCGGGCAAGTCCGGGTCAACTTGAATCAGATTTTCCTGTGATAGTGCAGTCGCCAGTCCTTGAATCTTATGCTGGAGACCCTTGAGATCAGATTCTTTCCGGCTCCCGAGCTTTGCGACGTCAATCCCGTCGATCAAACCGGATACCTTCTCGGCGAACTCCGGTCTCATCTCGCCGAGCAATGTCTTCTTGGTGCCGAACTTCTTCTTGAGGTCTTTGAGTGTCTTTTTGTAATCTGTAACGGCTTGTTGCTTACGCAGACTCTCAGCCGCGAAGTCCACAAAAGCCAGGGCCTCACCGAAATTCTTGACGTTGATCTTGTCCCATTTCTTGGCGCTGATCTTGTCCAGGATCCCCAGGGCTTGTATCTTTTCCGGCGAAGCCGGTAGGGAACTATTGATGAACGCTTTGAGTTCCTTCTTTAACGCTTCGGCGTTATCCAGCCGCTCGATGAACTTCGTCTTGATGGCTTCGGCCTTGTCGGTGATCTTCGGGCCTTTGAGCTTTTCGGCGAAGTCCTCGGACTCCTCGGCTGTTAGAGAAGCCTGCTTGATGAACTCCGCAGTACCATCCGGTCTGACGATAGTATAATGCCCGGTTGCCGGGATTTTATCTTGGGCTACCCACTTACCACCGGCCCGTTGGACGAGGAATATGTTCTCATCCCCCTCGACGGCCCGCTTCTGGGCTCGCTTCATTGCGGGGTCGAAAGACTCAAATCCGGCCCTTGCCGCTCCGATAGACTGGCTGATTTGGGTCTTGACCTGGTCGAAGGCCTGCTCGGGGGTTGGTATTTCCTCTTTCCGTACCGCTGGCGTAGGCTCCTCAATGGGCGGCTGGACTACGATCCGTTCTGGGCCTCGCCCAAATGGCCCCAATTCTCGTGCTTCTAATGGAGTTTTGCGCCCAACAATATCAGCAGCTTCTTCTCTGGTAACAAACTTTCCTTCCGCCGTTACAAATCCAGCAATTGCAGTTTCTGGTATCTCTATCCCCTTATCTTTTGATTGCAATACTATTGTTGGATGGCTCGTGCCTTCTATAACCGACCTATCTGGCAACTGAAATGCAGCAGAACGAATCTTACGCACCGCTGGCGTGGGCTCTGCCTTGACCTGTGCCGCGATCTCCTTCTCACCGGCCAACGGCGGGGGTTTAGCTTCGGATGGCTTGGCGGGCTCACCAGGGGCCTCAATGCCAGCCTCTAGTTCAGCTTGGGCAGCCTCTTCTTCGGCTGTGAACTCGATCTCAGCCTTTGGTAAAGGCTTTGTGGGATCAATTCCAGTGGCTTCCTGGACGGCTTCGTTGATGAGTTTATCCGCCTGTTGGGCGTCGCCGTTCACAAGGGCGGTCTGAATATCCTCTTGTTTGGCCTGTAAAGCCTTATTGAACTTGTTTGTGTGGGCTTCTGTGATCTGGCCTACCTTACCGGCGGTGATACCTAATCCCCCGGTTGCCAGGGTCAATGCTGTTGCAATAGTCGCTTCCTGGGCACTGCGGTCCAACATACCCCGCCAACCCCCTTCAATTGGCTGGTCTAGCATTGTCAAGCCAACTATGTCCTGCCATCGGCCTTGGCCTACCTCTTCAACTGATTGCAAAACAGCCGTCGTCGCCATTTGCTTTGTTATGGACTTGCCTACCGAGGCAATGGCTAATTTCTGGGCAGAGCGGTTCAGAATGACAGTCCGAAGATTGCCGAGCAATTTCAATCCATGTCCTACGCTCAGAAATTCTATCCCAGTCGCTACAAAGCCGTATACGTTCGACGCAGATTCAGCACTATCTTCTGTTGCGCCCTTGGCAAGATATCCTTCTTTCGCGGCGTTGCTCTCGGCTGCGAACATCATGGTTAATGCAGCCCCCGGCTGGCCTGCCGCTACTGCAAACCCTGCGCCTGCAAGCAATGGGACCGCCCGCAAGACCCCTTGGACGATTTTCCGCGGACTCGTGAGGTCCTTGAAACTATCGGGCGGGTTGGCTTTCCATTCAGGATGTGTATTCAAGAGGAAATCCGTGCCGACAGACGCTCTTTCAGATACTACAGCCGCCGCTCGATACAAAGGATCAGTGCGGATTTCCTCTGGAGTCGCACCAGGAATGACTTCTGTGCCCATGAAAGGTCTATGTTCCATCTGGCCAATCAGCATAAGCGTCCTGCGCGGCAAATCGGCCAGATGCTTCGCCATTTCAATCGTGCCGCCGATGAGTTGGCCCGAGAAGGTAGGTTCACCTTCTGGTTGATCGACAGGGTCTTTCGGCTTGATAGGCGGCGGCAAGGGCACACCGAGCGTTGTGGGAGTGCCCAAGATATTCAACCAACGCTCTGTAACGCTCGGGTGCATCTCCAAAGATTGTGAGATATCCCAGTTCTTATCGGAGTTGTCCACAATTGTTTCAACATCGAGAGCCTGGTCGGGTAGCGTGAAAGACGGCGCAGGCGTAGGCTCTTCTATATCGAACACAGAGACCTGTTCACCGTCCTTTGCCTCGATATCGAATATGGAAACCTGCTTTGCCATTATCTCTTTCTCACCGGGGCGTTGCGGAGTTGTGTTGCCTTACCGTCGCCGTCGTAACGCCAGACTTTACCGGCCAGAATGAATTCATCGCCTTTGAAGATTTCCCGGCCATCCTTTGTTTTGATACCCTCTACTTGCTTACCACCTACTGTCTTACTGACTATGGACTCAGCACCGTTTTGAAAGCCGGTGATCTTGATCGGGCCTTTCCTGACTGGCTTGGCCGCTGGTGCGCCACCGCCGAACGGGGGTGCTGCCCCCGACCCCAAATTGCCGAGTGTCCGTTTTAACGTCTCTCCAATTCCAATCTTTCGCGGCGGGGCGAATTTGAATTGACTGATATCATTGGTAGTCTCGACTAACTCGATTGCTTCACTAGTGGTTATGTTGCGATCTACCATAAGACTGGCTACACGTTCCCGTTCGGTATCAGTCAAATCTACACCAGACTCAAACAAAGCCCTCTCGGCCTCCATCGCCCTTACACCAGTTCGAGCGAGTTCTCGATAGTGAATCAACGATAATTGCTTGGCTGCATTAAATTCCTTCGGCCCTAAATCTTGTTCTCGTACTATTTTTCGGATAGACGCATCGTAGCGCCTTTGTAGGCTGATTTGTAATTCATTTTTATCTTCCAATTCCAGTATGATTGCTTCTTGTCTCTTCTCATCAGTGCCAGCTTGTTCTAATGCTTGCTTGAGTTCAACCAGACTGGCAAAGCCACCAAAAGCGTCCTGAACAATAACGGAACCTTCTTTTAGGGCATCGCTCTCAAGCTGCGATTCCAGTGACTTGTAATCCTGTTCGAGGTCGCCGATCCATTCGTCTCGCAATGAACCACTAATCTCGCCGTCGGCAGATAGCTTATGGAGCCTGGATTTGAAATCTTCTTTATCTCGCTCTGTTCCCAAAGCTACTTCATGGGCCTCTGTTTCCATTCTGCGTTTAGTAGCTTGCGGAGTGAATACATCCACGCCCTGATCTATTTCACGGATACGAGAGAGAAGTTGTGCGTCGGCTGCGGAGCGTTCATCAGGCTCCATATCCAATAACTTCAAATTTTCACGAGCAGCCAGGAGAGATTCGACAGTTGCTCCTGGGACCAGCATGGTATTGACTTCCTTCTGATTCACTGAGCGTCTTATGGAATGATGCTCGCTTAACCTAGCCTTTTGCGCATTACGATTTGAAGTTGTTATGTCGTCAGCTTGATTGATAAGCTTGCGACCTTCGAGTTCCGGCAACTGCGCGGCAGCCTCGAACAGAGCGTTACCCCTGACCGTTTCGTCGGATTCTGCTTGCTGCTTCACCCTGTCCGCCGCTAATTTATCGAACCGGATAGTATCGAGTTCAAGCTGCAAGTCGGCTTCCTCGTCGCTGTAAAGATTGCCACGCGCATCGTTTATGGCCCTTTCCAATCTCGGATAATCCCCTGTCTGTAAGGCAATTTCTCGCTCTTTCGCCAATGAATTGAATTGCCTCTTCGATTCTATTGACTCATAAGTAAACTGTGTTCTCTGTCGAAAGATATCGTCGTTCATTTCCAGGAAGTCGCTTATCCTGTCTCTCGCCAGGCCGGTGCTTGCTCGATCCCCCGCTTTTGTGGCGAGTGCGAGCGCATTGTTCTGTTGTGTCGTAAACTGCTCGACTGTGGCGTCGGGATTCTCCGTAATCCACCTATCCACATCCGCTTCGATCTTCGTTAAGTCACCGCGAAATCTATAGAATTCGGTATTGGCTTTGGCTCGCGTGATTCTATCGAGCATCGCACCGCCAAACTCTGCAACTTGACTGCCAAGAGCTATCTGGCCGCTGCGGTCCGCCAACTGAAACGAAGGTTTGACTCTACCCGACTGGCCGAGCGGAAGTTGCTGTCTTTGGAATACTGGTATCAGTGTCACGGGTTCAAGCCCTCACCTAAAACTGTCTCTTTCTTCTTGAAGAAACCTGCGTCCTTGGCCCTAAATCCTAACGAACCGAATCCCTGGAAGAGTGTCGATACAGCGGCCCATTTAGCTTGCGTCCTGAGAGTCTTGCCGTACTTCCTCTCGAATTTGGCGCTTTGTCTGAACCTCGAAGCCTGTGTCGTGCCCCTCTCGAAGATGTACCCTACGTCTCTCGCAATATCCGCCCTCGTCTGCGCAGCAACAACCAACGGAGAACCGACGTCTACTCTGACATTGCCCGCTGCGAAGCCAGCTTTCTGACTCTTTAGAAGCTTACGACCTCTTTCGAGTTCCAGCCTTGCCGCTTCCCGAGTCTGCTTTTCCACCGCTTCGGCGTCGGCCAAGTCAACAGCCGCCCGCTGATTGGCGAGCTTCTGAGCCTCACGGCCCTGTCGGCGCTGGTTTGCGGCAGAGGACAATGTACCGAACACGCTTGCCCCAACCGCTACTGCTGTTATCGGGTCATCGCTGGTATCCATTCGGCCTCCCCGTATCTAAAGTCACCTTATTCATTGTCGGGTCCAAATATGAATTCCGTCTTTCTTCTGGAACTTCAAATGTTTCAAGAAGTTCTCTGAAATCTTACTCTCGGCAAACACTCGCCAGAGATGATTCTCGTCTCGTACTTGCTCGAAGTTCTGGGCCACGGTGCGCAACATAATCGGCGTTCTCTTTTCGGGTAGCGTGATACACCACGCCTCCCCAACTCCCACGAATCGTATCCCACCGACACCAAGTATCCGCCCGTCATCGTCCAGGAAGGTCTCCGCCGTCCCCGTACAGATATTCAAATGTGCCGCCATCCTCTTTTGGTCCGGCCCCAATGCGTCGTATTTCGGGTAGATGCACGGATTGAGATCCATCACATAGATGAAGTCGGCGACTGTCATTGGTCGTGAAGTCATTGACTTAGCTCCGGAAGAATTGCTCGGATCGTTAAAGGCATTGGCCTGTCGCTTTCTATGTAGACAGTTTGTTTCTTCAAACTACCATAGGGAAACGAGAACTTCTTGTATGTGACGTCACTGGTGTAGAGTTCGTACCGGGGGTCGAGTCCCGTACCTCCGAAGTTCACAGCAGTCAGATCACTGATAGACGTCGAGCCGTAGCTCATGTGCCCGGTTTCAAATAAATCAAAGTAGACCGCTGAAACCATCTTGCCTTTCGCCCTATTGGCAGGGCCGACGTTAATCGGCATTATCTCTAGTCTTGACGTGTAGGCAAGGCCGATAACCACTTGTGTAGCTTCGGTGTCGATTGTAACTTCACCGCCGACAACAACCTCATCGGACAGTATCACGCCATCGGCATAAACCGAAACTGTTCGATTATCGAGATGATCTAATCCTGAAAAGGTATCGGTAGGATCTCCGAAATAACTCAATCCCGAGTCCACGAACCAACAGTCGTTTTGATTATCACCCCAGTCGTAGGGTTGAAACTGCTCGATATACGTCGTAAGCAGTTCCTTGTGACGGTGTGATCGTATCGGTCAAACCCACGTCCGGCGCAGCAGTATACAGATTATCGTTGTGGATCTGAACCTCGTCCAAATGACCCAGGAATTGAAGAAGAAAGCTTTGATCGTTACCGACAAACAAAAAAGAATCAGCATCTATTGTAGACGCATCGTCCACATAGGCGACTTGTGTTCCGTCCAGATATAGACCGTACTCAGTACCGACCTTACACAGTGCGATGTGGTGCCAGGCCGAATCTGTGATTTCGCCGCCGGCTAGTATTAGAACTTCCGAACCGGCATCTACGACTCTAAAAGTCAGACCCGTACCATGCTTATGATACAAAGTCCATGACGTTGTGGGGGATAATTCCGCCTGACTAATATAACTTTCCGTGGTGGCATGTGACGTATGACGAGCATACAAATCGACTGTGTAATCATCCGTATCAGCAACAACGTCCCAATCGGCTGAATCGGCAAGGTAAACAGCATCTCCCGCGTTCGCAAGTAAAAGTGACGAGTTACCGAATTTGGCTTGAGCAGTATCTATCTGGGCATCGCCCCTAAACGTTATCGAAGTATGTCTGCGGGTCGAATCGGATGTAAAGGTATCTCCATCCTCGCCCTCAAACTCCAATAAGACCAACGGTTGTATTGCTCGTCCGACCGTAACCCATATCTGATCTTCGCCGGTCTGATCGGGAATTATGGTCAAGCTCGTATACAGACCGTCCGTATTCTGCTCGGACCATGCAATGACCGACTGGTCCTTCTGGTAGGTCATAGTAGTAATGTCACCGTTATCGAGAATGCACCAGAGTACGGGGCCGGGCCTCAATTGAAAATCCATATCCACGATCCCGGACTTGTTTATCTCACCCGCAAGCAAAGTCAGATCGGGAGAGACATACCTGTCATATTGAAGACTATATCCGAAATCCCTGATCTTCACCGCTCCTCGCTCGGCGTACAACATAGTATCCGTTGCGCGTACTGCTTGAAGAGATGCGCTGCCGTGAGGACTCTGTTCTTGATAAGCAGGGGAGGTAGGTGTTACGGCCTCGCCCTGAGCGCCGTACCTACCCGTCGAGCCGGACGTTCCAATCAATAAATAGTCATCTGAGACAAGCCATTGAATCGTATTTTGACCTTGCAATCCAATCGTAAAAGGATCTGTATCCTCAGTACCTTCCAGGAAGTTCGTATAGCCGTTGGTTTCACTGAACCACACTAAGATAGGATAACTTCTCGATCCTGCGAATACTAATCTCTGCTGATGGAACGCCACTGTTTTCGGCCATCCCCTAAAATCACTCCAAGCCCCCTCGGACCACAAAGTAGTCGCGTCTGTAGATCCCAGGCGTTCGATAACCGTCGCTGTAGCCGAAGTCGAACTGGCGACTGCCGTTATTTCCACGATTCCAGTATGAGTATATTCATGGCGAGTTAATGTATAGGTTGCCGTACCAGCCGAATGATTCGACATTGTAATCCTATACCTCCACCCTATTTCGGTTTCCGTATCGGAATACAAGAGATTGTCATCATTCACAGATGCCTTAAATGCCGCTGTGGCTTCCCACGACACACCCAAATCGTTACTTTTCTCGACGGTCATACTCCCTGTCCACGTACCGTGAGTCACTACATCCCACGCGCCGCCGACATTGAGTTCGCCAACAGACGAACCGTCGCCCGCAAAAGAGCCGGAAACCGAAAGGGGAGGTCTTCGGTGGTTAATTCGCCATAAAGAACCGACATGGCCGGGATCGTCAAAGGGCGTAGCACCGCTCGCCGCCGTAATCGTAATCGAACCCGAAAGCGCAGATGCCGCCAATGTCCCGGCAGTATCGTTTTCGGTACTAAACGGACCTCCGGTTATATCTACATCGGCAATTGTCCAATCCGTATGGCCGTTGCGAGTCAATATCTGGGGCGGGTCGTTACCGTCCACGATATACATCATATTATCGACCTGGTCATGTCGAATGTCTCGAAGCTCACTCGGCTGGAACACAGTGGCAATCTCATAAGGACTGCCGCTATCGAGTATCTGTCCACCGTTACGGTAGAATCTCAAATATTCGTCGCCGACTTCTATGGGATACACATCTGCAACCGAGTAGTCGAACGAAATCAGGATAGGAGCCCCTGTCTTGGCCTCGGCGATGTATTTCGTTCCCGGCCTGCGAATAGCCGGACCAAGGGGGCTAACCTGCATATTCTCAAGGATTCGGCATGCGCTGGAATACTTCTCGTAATCCAACCGGGCTTCCAATAAAGGACTCACTTGCCCGGTGTTAAAACTTGAAATGGGGAGGGTGAGTTCGCCATGTGCTGCCGTCACTATCAATACAAATAGCAATAATTTTTTCATGATGAATCCGTTGTCCCTCTTTGTCCGCATTCGTGATTGGCCATCGACCCGACACTGATAGTTCGTATGGTCCTATTCCTACCACCGCGAAAATCGGGTATCTTACGAGCATTGTTATTGCTCTGAGTTCTGTTGAAAGCCTGCGCCTGTAAGGCCGTGAATCTGTCATACTCCGTCAGCATGGGTATCCGCTGCTCGGGCTTCTGAACTATCGGCGATATTTCCGCCGCCAGCCGGGTCGATACGCAGTCGATCAGCGATATGCTCCATATCCCGGTATTGGTAAGATCGAATGCGTATTCGATAAACGCGCTATTGGCACTCCCGCCTGAAACGACGTTCGTGTAATCGTTGGTCATTAATACGTGACCGTCAGCGGCCTTATTGGGCTTGACCTCGAATTTGCGTTGGAATTCCGGCTTGTATCTCTGTTGAACGTTCGCCTCATCGAACTGCATAATCATCGAGAGATAATCGCCCGGCAGATTGAATACATGCTCCCATTGCGCGAACTCAGGCGCATCGTCTGCACTGAGTTCCGCTCCCAAATCAGCGAATTTCGACGCTTCCTGGAACGGACATCCGGCTATCGCCAAGTCGGTAATGACGAGTTTGCGAATCACCGGGAATTGGAGCTTAATCCAATTAGTCACCTTATCGGTTCCCGCATCTATATCGTCAATGAAAGCATCGCCGTCGATCTGGTCTCCAGCGCCACCGATCTTGCCCAAAGCAATGTTGGCTACTTCTGTTTCAGTCAAGGGATTTCTCCTTTAGACGTACTACTGGTTAAAGCCCTGCATTGTGCAAGTAATGCTTGTTACCGGCTGCGCTGTCATCGAAGATATCACGACATAAACCCCATAGGCCGAATAGCGTTTGATGTGCATCATCGCCTGCCCGTCGGCGGCGGCGAAGTCTGTGTACGTCACATCCCTTTCTGCGTAGACGCTTCCTTCGGTGATGGTATCGCTATAGGTGTAGTTCGCACTGACAGCCCCGGAATTCAGTTCTGTGCCGTTGTCCGGCGTGTGGGACATCTGTTGCGCGCCGATAGCGCCTGTGCCGTTGGTGATTAACGTAGCGCCACCGTACAAGTCACAGAGAAAGACCTTGTAGGCATACGTAGCGTTGTTGGGGCTACCCACTCCGTCACCATCCCCAAAACCGTAAAAGCTGAGAGATATCGTACCCCACTCAGTCGGAATAGGCGTGAACAACGCTTTGCAATGCGTCCAACTACTCGTCGTCGAAGTCAATGCACTGGCATCCGCAGTAACCGTCGCCACATGGATGGCGCTATTCTGAACGGTAGTTGCCGACATCCGGGCACCGGGATACTGAGGCTGGTCTGAGAGTTGAGCGCTCGACAAGCCGAGCAGCATAACTACCACAACCAGCATGAATATTGTCTTGATCTTCATATCTATTCTCCTTACTAAAGCCTCCTTAAACCGGCCCCCGACCCCTAAGCCGGGGACCAGCCAAGGAGGACCATTGTTTACGGAGCTGCGCCCACAACGGCGGCATCGGCTGACATCGGCACCCATTGCAGGAAAAACGTCGTAACGCCCGCCGTGAGATCGTGGTCGTCAATCGTCAAAACGATATCCGCACTGTTCGAGATTATGATCCAGTCGTCGGGCAGCCACACACTACCGTTTGCATCGGGCGCTATGGTAAGCGTCCACACATCGCCCACGTCGAAAGCCGTACCGTCAACTGCGTCCTGAACGAGCAAGATAGCCGTCTGTCCGGCGATCCCGAGTTCCAGCGTGTCATTCGATGTGGATGTTACCTGTGTAGAGAAAGTGGCACTCGCCCTGCACAGAATGTCACCTGTAACCGTGAAAATGACCGGATCGTCGGCGGCACCGTAGCCGTTACCAGCCGTCATTGCACTGGTTGTGTCGGCCAGGATTCTCGGCGCATCGTAACTGACGAAGTTCGGATCGACCAAAGCTACAGCCGTGGCTGAAGTTGCAGTTGCCGAAGTATCCACGTCGATCTGTTCCAATCGTTCTAATATGGACCCATCCGAATCCGCTGTGACACTTGACGTAGTACCCAGATTAGACGAATCATCGACACCGATCTTGTTGTCCAACGTATCGGTGGTGAGCCACATCGGGGCTGCGGACACACCGCCCTCGGTCTCGGTGTAGAAGTTGTCCATAACCCACATATCGGCCCCGACAATAGCTGCATCGGGAGTAGCTTCGTTGCAAACCAAGTAATTGCCGATAATCACACCGGACGTATCACTCTTCAACTCGATACACGGTTCAGTATTAAGCCCGGCATTCCCGCCGACAGTTCCGTTAATAATCACATTGTCCGTAATGAGAATGTGAATCGAAGCCGTCGTGGCGTTGTTGACATCAGCTACCGAGTAATCGCCCTCGAAGAGATTGCCGACAATCTTGGCGTAGTCACTGTCGATAAGGTCTATAGCGCATTCTGCGGCACCGGCACCCATGCGAAATTCACAACCTATAACCTCAAGCTGGTTTACATTTGCACCGTCTTGCTTGACGCATCTGAAAAACTCATCCGTGCCGGGAGTCTCGCTATCGAACAAACAACCTAAGAACCTTACGCCTGTAGCATTAGCCTCAAGGTCTATGGCTTCCATTACATCGGGGATATTGGCGTGGAAGCGTATGTTTATCAGCGTGATATTATCGCCGCTGATAGCAAATGCTCCCGTAGTCACCCCGGTATAATCGAACCCGTTACTGATAATGTTGGACCCGACCTGTTCGATGGTCAGTCCGTCAACGTCGATATCGACCTCGTCCGCAGCCGCACCCATTGCTTCGGTGTGTCCTTGGGCAATGTAGATGGTATCGTTGGCGTCGGCCAGGTCGATGACCTCATTGAGCGTGTCTTTAGCAGCGAGCCACGACTTGCCGTTGCCTTCGCTGGCCACGTTACTGTTGACATACCAGACATTGCCGGTGCCGACGTTACCTCCCAGGTTCCCTTCGGTCTCGTTCATAAACAACCAGAGCGGGTCACGCTGGTAAGTTCCGGCAAGCAACGACTGCTTGTGCGTCCGGTAATATTCAGCCCCAAAATTCAAAGCGTCGGCGCTGGGGGCCAGAATCGCCACAATCAGAAACAGCCAAATTATGCGTTTCATGTTCTTACTCCTAAAAAAGAGTGTTTCATTTGTTGTTTACGAACCCGCCGAAACGTGCGTCGGTACGCCAACGTTCGAGACTACGGGCTGTTTTCGCGGAATCGTCTGCGGCCTCGATGACTGAATCACAGCGTCAATCGACAACGTCGCCCCGCCAGTCACACCCAGGACCAGACCAAGATAGTCGTAATCCGCGTCCATCAACCGCGTGAGCATTGATCCTAGATTGACTTCCATGATTCGATTGCCGGCAGTCGCAAGGCGAGAGTCGGCAATGCCGGTGATGCGCTGTGCCACAACTTCAAGGTTGGTGTCCAAGGTATCTTCCTGGGAAACCACCAAAGAGAAGTCAAATACATCGGACCCGTCACCAGTTGCAATGACGTTCGTGTCGATAGTCAGCCATACGTCAGCCCATGCCGCAAACGGAATCGCCGACATCAAAATCACATTCGTACTATCTTGTGTGGTAGGCGTTAAAGCCTGAGCCACACTCAGTTTTCCAAGTTTCGGAAGTATCATGCTAATTCTCCTAAAAAGGATAGTGTTTCACTTGTTTACGACGCAGCGGCAATTTCAGTCTCACCCGAGCCGAGAGCGTGATTCAGAGCGTCCATGCGCCTGATGATGATGTTCGTACCGATCATCGGCAGACTCGTCCGGTAGATGTTCTGGTCGGACATGTAGACCATGAGCTTGTCATTGCTGGCACGGACGATCTTGGCATACAGCCGCTCGTCACAGTACAACATCCACGTATTGAGGATCTGTGAAGCGGTGCCGAGGCCTTGGCTCTTACCGGGCTGCTTCGTGGCGTTGATGATCGACGCCTCGATAGCCAGGTTAATGACGTCCTCACCGGGATAGTCAGCCAAACCTACGGGGATGTTGCAGATTCGCTTAACCGCAGTCTGGTCTTTGATGACGATACCAGAAACGATCTTATGCTCGATCCACATATCCCATCTGTGTTCGTCGCTTGATGTACCCAATCCGGTTACGGGATGGACTCCCATATCCTTCTGCTCGATACCGAGCGTCGGATGGTTGGGGTTGTAGACTGTGTGGACCGTGTCGATTCCAGGCTTCATCAGCCATGCACTGCGCAGGTTACTTCCTGATCCGCCTACCGAGAATGTGAAGGAACTGTCGTGCGTCGTGTACGGGTCACGCTGCATCAGGCCGATGAGTCCACTTTGGTTCGGAACCGAAGAACCTTCGAGCATCATATTCATCAAGCCCTGAGTGAGAGCGTGAATATGACCGTCGAGGTTCGCTTCGAGTTGAGCTTGACCAATTTCTGCACTTTCCACCTCATAAGTGTCTATGGGCGCTCTGTACGTCGAGCGAAGTGTCATCAAACCGTCAATGAACATCTCGAATTCGGCTTTGGAACTCTTCCACGAACCACCGACGTCCGTGAGATAGCCGGTCGGTAGTTGTATCGTCCTGAGACCTTGATGAGTCATGCCGCCATTTGCCGGTAGGGCGGGCATGTCCATTTGGAAATCATTGAGTTCGACCATCGCGTTAATCGGCTGGTCGACCGCACTGCCGTCAGGCATTTTGAATTTGAGGACGTCGAGAATGTTCCCCGATACGCCTACTGTGTTAGTTGCCATGAGTTTACTCTCCAAAAAATCGTTTAGTTTACGTTCTCGGAGAGGTGTCTCTTTCGAGGCTCGTCCTAACACTGACAGGCCGTGCTATGCCGCTCCCCTTTGGAGCGAGCAACCAGGCTTCCTTTCGGAAGGTGTCTGGTGTTTGTTCGGTACTAACTTGTTTTCCAGTTTAGATGTTTCGCTAATGTTGGGAAACGGGTTGGTATTGACGAACTCGCTGTTTTCTTCGCAGCCACTTGCTCCTGACTGCCCGTCACCGCTTCCGGCACCACCGCAGCGGCTAGGTTGTAAAGAGCCTTGCGCATCGCCGGGTCGGTAGCGAACGGACCTTTGGTAAGTCCTTCGGCGATACTGTCGAACTCTACACCACTCAAGCCCGAATGATTCTTGAATAGCCGTTTCACCAGTTCAACGTGCTTCGCAACGCCGTCCTTACCGCCATGTGAAGCCTCCATCGCAGTATTGACTGTCTTAACCGACTCAGCGTGCGCGTCGGCTGACGCCTGATCCTGGGCCGTTCTTGACGATACGGAGAATTGGTTGTTCATCTTAACCAGTTTGGCCACGACAGACTTCGACAGGTGGTTCTCGACGGCGAACTTCTTGAACGTCGAAACGAGATCGGCATTGACCATATCGGCATTAGGCAGGCCGTCGGCGAAATTCACGTCATTTAGAGCATCTTCGTTCGGAACACCCAACAGCTTCCCGACCCTGCTCGTGAACTCCGCTCGCATCTCGTCGTTGATATGGCTTTGGTCCAGCGATTCCGGTAGCCTAAACGGCGCACCGGCTGTCTTCATGGCGTTCAAGCCGCCTACCAGGGCAGCTTCTTGACTATCATACTTCGACAACGCCGTCTTTGCCTCGGGTGTTGTCAGTGATTCGTGTGTCAGTTCGTTTACCCAATCCATTTAGTTAGTCTCCTTCTTTCTTCGCTTTGTTTTCACAGAACCAAATACTCAGCAATGTATGCACATCCTTGTAGGCGGTAATTTGCCCCCTATGTGCCGATTGCCCAATGGGACAGCCCGCCGCCTCTGACCCCTTCTCAAGATCGCGGTGTATATTCATCTGGGCAAGGCAATGAGCTTTTAAGTCATCAGTCGTTTTCATTCTACCGCCTCATTCGGGTCCACCACTGCACTTTCAAGCTTCAAGAGCCTCTGCTTGATAGCCGTAAGCTCCGCGTCGTGCATGGCGTCCTTCTTGTTCTGGACCCAGTCCTGATAAGCCAGGATGGAGTCCGGGGTGTAGCCGAACACATTGAGCCACTGGGGACTGAGCGTCAAGAGTTCATTCTGCCAGTACTTCGGGGCATTACTCGCGGCGCCCATGAGCAGGCACAGCGATATCGCTACTGTAAATCCAATTAATAGTCCTCGTTTCATTCTTGTTCTCCTTTTGAAATCCAAAACTCACACTTACTACTCTCAGGGCATATTGGCGCTATTCCCATTTGACCCGTAATTCCATCATCAAAACACTCTTGATGGTTTCTTGTTTCAACGCAAATCCCTCGGGCCTTTGCCCGGACCAAGGTTGTAGGGCAAACCAACCAATTACCACATATCGCGCACGTCCTGCTGTCTTCAACATCGACCGTCCCTCCTAGTTCTCTGATACTGAGCAACGCGGTCATAGCCATCTGCAAATCGCTTATTTCCATCGCCTTGTTGTAAATCCGTTCTACCTGCTTTACGAACTCATCCTTGTTCACTGTTTCTCCTTTCGATATTCTACTCTCACTGCCGAGAGTACCTTGTTGTTCCCGTCCGGGGTATAGAACCGCTCGATTACCAGTTTGTCCACGTTCCGGATACCGTTGCGCCGGATATAAGCGTCAATCCCCCGCTGTTCCTTCATGGCTCGGTTAGCCTGATTGCCCATCCCGGCCAGTACGGGAACGTGAAACGCGGCTTCCGCATATTCGTACTCAGTATCCTTCACAATGAGGACCGGTTTCTCGCTCGGTTGCTGGAACATACCAACCAGTTTCGGATTCACTCGCAATACGGCAACCCTCAAACTCTCTTCGTCCGAAAAACCCATGATCTGCAACTTGACGTACCCGGTCTTACGAGCCGCTTCGACTACGTTCCGAGCAAAGCCTGTCTCTTTGCAGATAGTCGTGATCTCAGCTTGACGGGTAGCTTCGGCCTCCGATATGGCAGGTTTGCGGACGTCAAGCACTCCGAGAGAACGCGAAGACTCCTCTGCTACATCCTGCTTCTCTTCGGAATGAACTTTCTTCTTGACTCTCTTAACCTTCTTCTTGCGTTTGGCCACCTTGTACTCCCTTACCGGCGAAACTGATTATCACGAGCGATATCTGCCGGAAAAACTCGCCGTGATCTGCTTCCCTTACCATCATTTTGATATCTTCGGCCATGCTATTATGGTCGGCCACGCCCCGGTCGGTAGTGATTAGACCGAACAAGTCCCTGATCTTAACTGATAGGAACTCCTCGGGCGGGCCGACGTGAAGGTAGCCGCGACGTGTTATCAGTGAAAGATTGACCCTGTTTTGATCTTCTGTCATGCCGCACTCCCTGCCAAAGTTCCAAGTACACTCTTATCGTCCACCGGACCCGATACATCCTTCGACGCCTTCGCCATTTCGACTGCGTTCTCAAACTGAGCCTGCTGCGCCCGGGCCTCGGCCAGCGCCGCGACGGATTTCTCGTACTCCTCTTTCTCCACCGTAAGCTTCTCGGGGAAGTGGACCGCCTGTAAAGCTTCATCCACCGTTTCGTAGCCTTTGACCATCAGACGGGCAATGTCAGGATCACCTAGAGCATTGCCGATCTCAGAAGCTACCGATACGCCAAACTGGATCGGCTTCAACTTCTGCTGCATCTGCTGGGCCTGTCTGAGCGTACCGATGAACTGTACCTGTAAATCCACACCTAAAGTCTCTTCGCCAGTGTAGAAAGAGACGATATCCGCCACCCTTTCGAGTACCTCCGGGGCGAAAGGCCCGTTACCGGCTTGACGCTGGATGTCTATGACCCTGTCGTCGACCTGCGAAAGATACCGCTCGTGCGTCTCGATCATCGGCAGGAGTTGGGTAATCCGCTCACCGGCAATCTCCATGATCTGCAAGACTCTGAACTGCTGAGTACTGTTCGCCGCCATGTCAGTGAACTGCCGGAACATCTCCAAGTGGAAATGACGTGAGAGCTTCTGGTCGAACAAGTCCATCGTCTCTCGGTCCAAACGAATGTCACCGACGTTATTGATCGGTTCAGGTTTGAAGTTCCAATCGTTCTTCTCGACTATCACTTCACCCTCGGGTGAGAAGTTTGCCTTACCCTGCATCGAGGCCAAAATAGCCATTGCCGGACGGGTCTTCTGCTGCAAGTTCTCAAGGTAGTTCTTGAATACCTGGCTCTGGCTCGCAGCGTCGTAAATAGCCTCCCATGCCGGCGTGCGGCTCGCCGCTTCCCATAACTTCTTATCGTAGTCCCAGACTACGTAAGGCTTGCTGTAGTACCCTGAGAGTTCTAGAGGTGTCTCCTTGTTGGCGATAATACCGGCGCCCAACTCCTCGAAAAAGGCACTGATCCACAGCTTACCGCCCAAAGGCTGCTTCTTACCCTCCCATATCGGATCGGTACGCTTGAACACCGCCCGCCAAATGGTGAACCGTGAATCCATCTGACCTCTGATGATCGCTGTGTAGAGCGGAAGACTAAACTTCTCTTTCGCCAGTTGTAACCGCTGCTCGATACTCGGACCTGGGGCGAAGCGGTCGAAAATCTTCTTGGCCGACCACTGAGTATCTTTGATGATAATCCCCTCGCTCTCATTGAAGCGGTCGTAGAACAATCGGTAGGTGAGATAATGCTGGGGTATCCACATAACCCGGCCAGTAGCTAAATCTTCCTCACCGAACATCACCGGACTACCAGTCGTCACACCATCTAAAGTGAATTGCGGCTGGACGTCGTAAAAGTTGGAGTTCTGGTAGACGTCGGTATTATGCTCCTTCACATCCTGAGTCCATTGATCGAGTTCGGTGATACCCCTCAATCGCCTATCGCCCATCAGGTACATTATCCAGTCGATACGCTTTGAGACAATATTACCTTGCAGCCCGGTACTCATCGTGCGAGCCACCCAGGGCGGTGAGCCGTCGTAAATATCACCCCCCAGCATGAGCATATCGTGGTTCTCGTCGTACTCCACACCGAGATCGGGACGGAAAAAAGCCGCGATGTTCTTCCGGGCGTTTCCTATCCTCTCGTAGACCTCGTCGAGTTCGTCCCACTTGTTTGTAATCCGGTCGTATAAGGGTTTGTCTATCGCCATATTCCTATCCCAATAATCCTGCATCGCTCAATATGGGCGGTAGCCATTCATTAGCGAACTGAGTAGCACTGAACCGCCTACGCTTTGAGGGCCTACGTGCGGGACCGCCTGTCCTTGGTGTAGTGGGCTCCGGGCCTTCCTCGAACTCAGATGCGAATTGAGCCTCTACCGCTCGCTCTGCTTCCCTCGCTTCACCCCGTTCTTTACTCGGCTCACCTAAACCAAAAGCTTTGGATAAGCTGTCGTCAATCCTTTTGGCCTCATCTATAACCGGGTCATCGCTTCCGTCATCCACGTTTGGCCCCCTTTCTTCCGGCTAACATGCCCCGGAATAGAACGTTGTTACTGTATGAAGTCTTACCGACACCGAGGGCCTTGTAGTCGTACAACCCCTCGATAGTGTCTCCCTTGTACTGGTGAATCCGGTACATGACCGCCAAATGCCTGTATGCGTCCATGATGTGACGGTGCCAGGTCTGGGCTACCTGATTATGATACTCAGGATGATTGGCCGTACTAAGCGCAAGGTTCTTCTTGCGTCCATACCCACCAGCCGCTTGTAGAAAGGTCGAACATTCCGGCTGGTTAATTTCAATCAATGGCCAGACTTGACGTCCAACACGAATACCGTCGTCAAAAGAATGTGACTCACAAGCCTGCACAGTATAGCCCAACTGCTGCAATGTCGTGACGAGGAGTTGGCCGGTAGCGAACGGCTTGCGGTTGCTTCCTGTGTTCGGATCAAGGTCCGGTCCGGCTATATGATCGACGTAATTGTAACCCCTCGCCGTACAAACAGCCGCCCAACCCGGCGCACCCTGCCCCTCGTAATCCCAATAGTCGCTGATAATGCGAATTCTACCCTTGATAAACTGCACAAAGATGCTCGCCGTCCATTTGTCACCATAATCGTTGAACGTATACACCGGATAGCTTGGATCGTGCGGATACTCACCCACTCGACCATCCCGCCGCGATTGCGCGAGCAGATCACCGTAAAACGTACCTTCCTTCGACGTCGGGAACAAACCCTTAACACGATACCTCGATCCGTCCCCGTCCTCGCCGTACTCCTCGAATATCCCCTGGACCCACTCATAGCTTGCTAATCCGGGAATAATACGTCTACGGGCGATGTAGTTCGGAGTATCGCGGGCGTCGATGGTTATCACATACCAGCCCTTGTCACTGATATATGGTTCTTTACCTTCGTTCTTGATGGGGTCCGAAGAGTAGCAGGCTTGCGCAAACTCACACTCAGGGTCAGTCGGGTTGCCTATCGCGACGATCTTGCACTGATCGTCATTGATAAGCCCCTCGTTTGCAGTCTTCCAAATCTGCGGAGCCATGCCGCACGCTTCGTCAATCACCACCAATACCCACTCGTTGTGCCAGCCCTGCATCTTTGTGGCGTGGTCGGCTGCTGAATCCGGACTGGTCGAGAAGCCTATCGCAAAGTTCTTGGCCCAATTGGCGCGGGATTCCGGGGGTAGAGCATCGAGTACTTCTTTGTGGGGTTGCATGTCCCACTGCAAGGCGGTGATTGTTCCTCCTAATGGAACCTTGGCACTTGAGTAAGCGGCATGGATTTCTCTCCACAATTGATTACGAACCTGATTATCGCTCGGGGCTGTGGTTACTACTGTACTGGGAAGGAAGCATGTCTTGAACCAAGGGACTATGATGCGCCCAAGGCCATAGGTCTTTGAAACATAATGACCGGCCCGCACGGCCACTCGCTGATGGTCCCGGACACCTTCGGCCATTTCCACCATCTTCGGCCAAATCCAATCCCGACGCATCCCCAACACCTCTACCGCAAAGCCAATAGGGTCTTGCTGGAAAGCAATCCGCCGGGCGTCAATAGCCCTGTCAAGACTTGTCGCCGTTACCATCTGGCTTATCCCCAGGCAACTCAGCGCCGACAATAGCAGCAATGTCTGCCAATGTCTGTCGGCTGACTTCCTGTGTTTTGACATCCCTCTGGTCAAGTTCGTTCACTCCGAGAAAAACTTGCATCGTGTTTGAGTGGTTCTCTGTGGCGTTCACATATTGAGCATTACGAAGCTTCTGTTTCCGCTCCGCTCGCTTTTTCTGCAACTTTTTAGTAATATCTTTTCGGTTCTCAATGAAGGCATTAGGCCATCCCATCAGCACTTCGATAGTGTGATTCTGGCAACCATCAAGAGCATAGCCCTCGGCCTTCTTCATCTTTGCCGGCGTGATTACCTTCTTCGGCTTACCCGGCCCCCGATTGCTCTTTTTCCGTTTCTTCGCCACTATCTCTTCCGCACCTTCTTGGCCTTCTTGGGTCTTTTGTGGCCTGGCTTGATCTTGTATGGCCGTGATCCTTTGTGGGGCATCTCAGTAATCCTTTACTTTTCTTCTTTTTGTGGTATAATGGGTTATATGAGAATATTCAAGATTATTTTGTTCGTTCTACTCTTTTGCTCTGGCTGTGCTGTTCAGCGTGAAGATCCGTATATCTCCAGCTTACGGCTGTTCTTCGGCCAACAGCAACGCACGGCTGACCTTCGAGTATGGGAGCAGTCCATCAGAGATAGATTAGCTGAATGAGACTTTGGTGTTTCTTTTTAAGTTTCATACAAAAACCTTGCGTAGTAACATCTTAATCCTGTTGTCTCGTTCGTCAATTGCCGGAGAACTTGGCTTGATATCAATCGCTTTATTCTCCCGGCAAAACCTACCTTTTGTTGTTGCAAAGCTACATCGCTTATTCGCACACCAAAGCCAATCAGTCTTCCGACTACCTCTTAGGGGCATTGAACATTCCGGACAAAAGCAATACAAGTAACGCCCCTGCTCAGTCTCTATCTTCCAACTGGCTCTCATTCATCAATTCCTCAATACTGGAGAACTCATGCATATCTTCTCCCTTATCGGACTTGTCAAGAGTCTCTGTCGTCAACGCATTTGGAACGTGTTTCATTCTCTCTTATCCTAAAGAGTGTTTCACTTCCTGCTTTATACTCTGCATGTGCTGCCAATCAGAGTATGGTATCTTACCCGGCCAATCTCGGCGTTTCTTCTTGCCTGGGTTATAGGCTTTCTTCTTACCCTTACGATACTTGGCCTTGTGTTCCAATAGCTCTGTCGCGGCAATCTCAAGACGTTGCTGTTGGTATTCCTCGTTTGTTAAGCCCCGAGTTTTCAAGTTTGCCGTTGTTAGTCTATATCCGTTTTTCCTGCTCATTTCGTCCTCTTTTTAGGCGCAAGACCGCTTTTGTCCTTATGTTACTGGGATAAGGACTGTTAAGCTTTACGGTGGCTTGTTAGGCCGAGCAATCAGTGTAACATAAGGGCCTGTCGTCAAGCGGGCAGACGGCGCAGGACATTTGATAGTTGGGCGAACCCCGCAACTCCCTGGCCAAGTCCGCAACGTGTCTTAGACGTGTCACGGGGCCTATCGAGTACAGTCCGCAATATGCTTTTTTCAAAGAGCTTAACATCCTTGTCGGCAAAGCTTTTTTTATCATAACCGATAATACCTTCATGTCTAAAAAAAACGCCCTCGGCTTGTTATCGGTTAAGATAAAGCTCCGGGCGTTCAAAGCTGTTACCAGGGTTCAAGGTGTATAAACGCTTCCAACGGCCAAATACATCCTGTTCCCGCATTACTGTCTTGTCAACATCCATTGTCGTCACAATGTTACTCCGTTAACGTTCTACAATTCCTACGATATCATCACAAACCTTGTTCGTCCACACAAATCTTGAAATATTCCTAGAAAAGTAATATGGGTAATTTAGCCCAAAAATAAGCATTTGGCTGCGCTCGTCGAATATGTTCCACCAAATTGCGCATTCTCAAGAATTGTCCTTGTGTTTGCGGGAGGGATAGTCGATAATACTTTTATGACAACGCCACTAGGATATCAAATTAGCCAACACATTCACGCAGCCAATCCGGGCACATTTCAACTGGCGTTGTCATGGCTCGGTGCGGCTGCACCATCTGAAAGGGTAACGACAATGAACACCAGAAACAAACTAACTCTACTCAAAGAACACGAGCAAGATTTTGAATGGTATCCGACGACCGACGAAATGATTCAAGTTGTGTTTCGGCATTGTGGGAACCTGTCGTCAATGCTGGATATTGGCGCGGGCGATGGGCGGGTGCTGGAAAGAATCGACAAGCTCTGCTTTGCACGGTCGCAGCGAGGTGATGAGGCCGCACGATATGAACGTTTCCGAAGCTCCATCGACAAATACGCCATTGAAAAGTCAATCGTTCACATTGAGAACATGCCGCCTGACATCAGTATTGTCGGTACTGACTTCCACGCCCAAACGCTAATTGATAAAAACGTTGACGTTGTTTTCTGTAATCCGCCCTATTCAGAATATGAAGCATGGGCCACACAGGTTATCAAAGAGGCAAACGCCAACCAGGTTTATCTTATCATGCCCGAGCGGTGGTCAAGCTCAAAGCTCATTGAAGCGGCATTGAAACAACGAGACCTCACGGCTAGGGTTATCTGGTCGGGTGATTTCTTGGACGCCGATAGGCAAGCACGGGCGAAAGTGGATATTGTCAAGATCATGCTGCACGTCAAGTCGCAGAGTAGTTGGGATAAATCAGATAACGATCCTTTCGACGTATGGTTCACAGAGCACTTTGCAGGCTTTGAAGAGTTGAAACACATCGACGACGACGAGACGGAGCGGCCGGATCCATTGAAAGAACTCGTACCAGGGCAGAACCTCGTTGAACGCTTGGTCGAATTGTATACTGCCGAAATGAAAGAGCTTGGCGAGAATTACAAAACCCTCTCCCAGCTTGACAAGGCATTATTGAACGAAATCGGCATTGCAGCCGACGAAGTGAAGAAAGCTCTCAAACTCAAAATTGAAGGACTCAAATGTAAATACTGGCATGAGTTGTTCGACAGGCTCGACAAGATAACCAACCGGCTCACAAGCAAATCCAGAGACAGTATGCTGGAGAAACTAAACGCAAGTTGCAATATTGATTTCAGCAGTGACAATGCTTACGCTGTCGTGTTGTGGGTTATCAAGAACGCCAACCAGTATATCGACGACCAATTGACTGAGGTATTCAAGGAACTCTCGGAGCCTGAGTGTGTCAAGAACTACAAGTCAAATCTTAAGACATGGGAAAAGGACGGCTGGCGATACAGTCGGAGCCAGGGCGAAGAACATACGCACTACACGCTCGAATATAGGATCATTTCAAGCCAGCACTGTGCGATCTATGATAGAGAATTCGGTGGTTATGACTACCCGAACAATCTGTATAAGAACTGCCACGCTTTCATCAACAACGTTTTCACAATTGCGAACAACCTCGGCTTCGCTAACGTCGCCAGCACACACACGAAGCAATGGGAATCAAACAAGCAACACAGCTTCTATGCTATTAATGGGACGTTGCTTGCACAAGTCCGATGCTTCAAAAACGGCAACGTCCACATGAAGCTCGACCAAGAGTTCATCAAGGCCCTCAATGTTGAGGCAAGCCGCCTGCTCGGTTGGATCAAGACTCCACAAGAAGCGGTAGACGAAATGGGCATTGACATTGACTTTGCAACATCAAAATTCAAGAGCAATTTACTGTTTGGCGTGCGAGAAGGGCAAAGACTTCTTGCCGGTTAACCTCTCCCCGCCCGGCGTCTCACGGTCGTAGTGGCAACACAAGCGGGGATTTATAAATCAAACTACTAACCCTTAACCTTTAGAGAGGACAAGAATCATGGCAAAGTCAAGAGCTAGACGTTGCGAAGATGCCATCGAGACGATACGTGCAGCATTGGACGGACTTGAGAGCGTCAAGGATGAGTACCAGGAATGGCGCGACAACCTACCCGAGAACCTGGACTCCAGTCCTGTCGCTGAAAAACTGGACACTGCTATCGAGACGT
>Ga0114923_10000184_pt1 | contig 49850 bp, 82 predicted proteins | sample SumtaG_FD_89578 | JGI IMG/M metagenome (GOLD analysis project Ga0114923, IMG submission 89578) | Deep subsurface microbial communities from Indian Ocean to uncover new lineages of life (NeLLi) - Sumatra_00157 metaG | ecosystem: Environmental > Aquatic > Marine > Oceanic > Sediment | place: near... | reverse complement strand
GCTCAACAGCAAATCAATTCGGAAAATGGAACACCTGGAACACCTGGAACACCTGGAACACCTGGAACACCTGTTCCAAAAGAAACAATTAAAGATGAACAAAGTTTCTTGCAAGAGATGACACAATCATTAAAAAGTATAGAAAGCATTTTAAAAATGCTTGATATGCCAAAACCAGAAAACAAAGAAACAAAAGAGGAAGCTGTTAGCGATCAACAGTTTCTTGAGATGTTAGAGTCTCAATTAAATAGTAAAGATAAGAAAGGGGTTTAAAATGTCAGAAAAAACCCTTACGAAGAAACAAGCTGAAGAGCTTGCCAAAAGTTTTATGCAGTCACAAGAAATTGTACAGGAAGAAAAGGAAAAAGGCGCTAAGTCTACGGGTGATTTAGACGCTATTGCAATGGATAAGTTGGCGAAGGCGGTTGCCGCCGAAATGTTGGCTATTCAAGGCACGAATGAAAAGGAAGAACAAATAAAAGAGAAGAAAAACGCCGAGTTTAAAGTTGATGGTGACAATACGGTTCTAACAGATTATACAAAAATCCCGGAAGATTCTTCCATCGATATCAACACGCTATCCGGGAAGATGAAAATGTTTAATTCTGAAATTGATCAGTTCTTTCCAAAAAGAGATGCTGAATTAATAAAGAACTGGAAAGAGTTGAATGATCGGGTGCTATTGACAGCTAAAGCCCTTGCGGTTGCACGGAAAGACGATTATCGTATCATTATGCAAGGACTAAAGAGCTTTAAGGCAATGGGAAACCGGTGGAATAATGATTCGGAATTGCGTAAGGCGATTTCTACAGGTGGAGCCGCTGCCGGTGCTGAATGGGTGCCAACCGAAATGAGCTCCAATATCCTGGAACTGTTACAAATGGCATTAGCGGTTGCACCGTCTTTTAATCAAGTAGCAATGCCAACTGATCCTTTTACTCAACCGATTCAGGCCGGGTTTGCTGATTCGTTTCTTATCACCGAAGTTGCAACCGATGATCCGGCGGGTGATGGTTCTGCGAAAGTTACACCCACAGCTATACCAACCGGCAATTTCAATTATGCGACTGTTGGTATGGGTTCCAGGGTTCGCGTATCATATAACGCCACTGAGGACACTGTGGCGGCATCAATCCCTACTATTCAAAGGATGTTGGTTGATGGTATTGCTCGCGGTGTTGATAACGCTATTATGAACGGCGATACTACCGCTACACACATGGACTCCGACACAACCGCAGCCAACGACGTCAGGAAAGGCTTTGACGGTATTCGTATGATGGCCTTGAACGTGGATGGTGGAACGGTAGCAGGTGCAGGCGCAAAGGTCACACTTGACGGATTGGAAGAATTGAATTCCCTACTTGGTCAATATTCCGCACTGAATCAAAGAGATTTGGCCTACTACCCCGGCGCTAAAGTCTATACAAATATGAAATTCTCGACCGATCTTCAAGTATGGGCAGCAAATACTTTCGGCGCAGACCGGGCAACTATCCGAACGGGTGAATTATTGTTTATTCACGATGCCCCGGTTATACCTACCCAATTCGGTCGAGAAGATTTGAATGCCGCCGGTGTTCACGACGGAATAACGGTCAATCTGGCAACTTTGCCGCTTGTGTTCCGACCTGCTTTTAGTGTTGGTATTCGCCGAACGTTGTTACTTGAAACCGCGAGGGATATTGAACATCAACAAAATATTCTGGTTGGCTCTATCCGTATTGACTTCAAGAGCCATTGGGATACCACAAGCGCAACGTTTCCGTTTTTGTCAACTATCATAAACTTAGCTACCAGCTAAAAGGGAAACATGAAAACCAAGACATTGTACTATACAGGTAAAGGGAGCTATAGAGGCTTCCTTTACCCGGGCTCTAAAATTGTAATTCTTTCAAAGGGTGATTCGATAGAAGTTCCAAAGATGTATTTGGATTTGGTTCTAAAACAATGGCGTAATTTGTTTACGGAAAATGATCCAGCATCCGTAAAGGAATTGAAAGAATCAGAAACGAAAGAATTCACCGGCGGAATTACTAAAGATTTTTCGAGACAATCTAAAAAGAAACGCAAGCAATGATTTATAATCTGGTAACAATCAATAATTTGCGTGAATGGTTGAATATATCAAGTGATACGGATATGTCATTTCTTGAAGCGCTTCGATTTTCGGTTTCATCGGTTGTTAAGAATTATTGTCAACGAAATTTTATTACAAAAGATTTAACTGAAGATTATTCAGGAACAGGTCAACGTATTTTGATTCTGGAAAATTCTCCGATTTATATCAATGCGGCAAATGACAACTTTTCATTATCAATTGATCCAGAAAGAGCGTTTTTGACGGAAAGTATTATCGAAACTACTGATTATGTTGTCGAATCACGTAAGGGAATTTTAAGAACTGATTTTACTATTCCCTGGGGTAATAACAATATAAGAATTTCCTATACCAGCGGTATTTCACGGTTCATAGTTTTAACCGGTCAAAACGATACGATTGATATATCCGATACTGGGGGCTTGGATGCGATTGTATTAACCCCTGGATTCTATTCAGCGGAAGATTTCCTAGATGAAATATCGGCAAAGTTGAATGCAAGCATAATTTTGAATGGCACTTATACCGTTTTTTATTCGCACGAATCAGGATTGTGGAAGATTTCGACAGGTGAAACATTTTCATTATTATTCGGTGATGGCATAAATGTAATAAAAAGTTTTGGCTCTCTTTTGGGATATAAACTTGGTAATGATTTTTCCGGTGATACTGAATATATATCGAATGGGAATTTCGGGTTACCCGACGATATAACCCTTGCCGCTCAAAAATTAGTGCATCATTGGTTGAAGGATTCCGGGCAAGGCGAAGGAACGGATCACTTGAAGAGAAAGATTGTTTCCGGCGGTTCCGGTGGCGGTGCAGCCACATTGGAGTATGTCAGGGATGAATTGCCGTTAGATGTCAGATTAATTTTAGATCATTACAGAATTAAACACGTGATTGCATAATGGCCGTAAGAATATTTACAAGAGTTGATTCGTCGGGAGTAAAAAGAATGTTTGCGGAATTGACTGATAACGACCGGGCAAAGTTTAGGGCATTAACACGTTCAATGCAGCAGATTGGTTTTATTGCAACCGACGAGTTTATGATTTCAACGCCAAGAAAACCAACGAAAATACAAAGGTCAACATTTGCCAAAGGCGTTTCAATATCTTCGCCAAGTGGCGATAAAATACATATAGATACAGGCAGACTTTCCAGATCATTGATAGGCCAATTTTCCTTTGCGCGTGGTTCCGGTGGAACACAAGATAGTATACGAAGGATTCAAATTCACGGCGATGACTTCCGGGCAATTTTTGGAACATCGGTTTTTTATGCACAGTTTCACGAATTCGGATTAGGTCAAAAGAAACGACCGTTTTTAAATCCAGCAGCTGAAGCCGCGACAAAACGTGGCGATATTGAAAAAATCTTTGCAGAAGAAATAAAACGCCACGTTAGAAGGGTGCAAAGTTGAGTATTAGAAGGGAGATTTTGATTGTATTGCAGGATATGTTGCAAGATATTCAAAAAGCGAACGATTTTAATACCAACATCGACCGGGTGACATTTGCAGACACGACAACCGACACAATTAATGGAAACGAAATCTGGATTAATCCGCGTGGAACGTTTTACACCTGGATGACAAATTGTGAATTTACTACCGGAAAAACGGGTGACTCGGCAGACAATTGGCAAATATCATTGCATTTATTTAAGCGTATCGAAACAGATGTAAATTCATTGGGAATAGCATTACTTGAAATGGAAACATTTAGCAGCGACGTAAAAAAACAAATGATTTTAAATAAAGACTTGCAGAATATTTCAGGATTTTCATCCTTGCGATTGAGTGGAGAAATTGATTACCCGGTGATTGCCGGAGAAACTAACATCATTGAAAAAGAAATCTTGATTGATATAAAATTTACATTTGACGAAAATAACATTTAGTTTCACATGAAATATAAAGGAAATTATTATGGCTGATGGTCAAGGCGTATCTACCATTCTTGCAATTGGCAAAGAAACTGTCTGGGGAACCGGTGTGGCAGTCGATACGATTGTAACTTATAACACAGAGGCGGTTGATAGGGCTTTTACGAATATTGATTCAACCTATTTGGACGGAGTTGCCGAAATAAAAACAACCAGGCAGGGAGGCTTGAACGTTGCTGGGGATTTAGGTATCGAAGTGGTATACGATACATCCGTAACTAATCCTAAAGGCATTGATGACTTTTGGCTTTTTGGGTTAGGCGATGCAACATTTGACGTCGGGGGTTTCAATGAATTTCAAACGGTAACATCCTTAAACGTTTCCTTTACGGGCGCAAATCTAAAAAAGGCTGATACAGTTTGGGAGCATCAAGGTGCCAAAGTTTCTCAATTAGCTGTTACGGGAACATCGGGGGGTGATACCGGATTACAAGCAACCGCTTCTATCGTGGCTAAAAATCTATTGATTACCGGAGAGGCAGGCATTATTAACGCACCAGCGGCGGTCACGGGATTGAGCGGCACTAATCCCTCACCTGTTGCAATGGATGATGCTGTAGTCAGAATGGGTGACGTAGGCGCTGCTTTGACAGACGGGAATAGGGTTTGTATATCGGATTTCACCTTAACGATAAATAACAATCTTAGTGATCCGGTTTTTTGCACACCATTAACCGGCGATGATCCAAAGTTTTCGGCAGAGCCGATAAGGGATGGGTTTTTGGAAATTCTTTTAGAAGTAACATTTCCCTTTTATGATGACAATCAGTTTTTTCTGGATCAATCCGCCGAGACGGATGTGCAGGTAGAATTTTTATTCACGCGCGGCACCGATGAGTTTAATATTTATCTCCCATTTACCAGGGTGATTTCTAACGTTGCCCAGGTTTCCGGCGCATCCCTTATACCACAAGTAACTCAATTTCGCGCACTTGCTAACAATGGGCAAAATACTGACATGGTATTTTCCAGCACAACCGCGATTACTGGCGGAGTAGGAATCGAAACGAAAAATGGTAGAACGGTTGCGCCATAGTGCAAGAATTTAAAAACACAGATCGTGAAATTTGGCGAGAAATTCCCGAAGATTTTTATTCATCTTCGATACACGTTACGGAACATGGCGCAATCGGCATTCATTATAAAGGTTCTGTAACTGTGATGAAAGTTGAAAAATGGTTTAGGGCGGGAGAATTTTTTAACAGTTTTGAATTGTCAAAACTGACTATTATTGAAAAAGTATGTTATTGGTATTTATTCCAAAGAAAGGGTAAAAAATGAAAATCATATTTATTCTATTGATATTTTCATTTTCCATATTCTCACAAATTGATGTTAAGACTACAAATAGCTTATATCCAAATGGGAATACTTGGGATGATAGCGTAAGTGTCAGGGAAACCTCTACTTTTCCAGGCCAGCCTACTCAGCAGGTTAGATCGACAGTGGCATTAGATACGTTAATGTCAAATTATTATCAAATAAAAAAAGAAGATCGTGATTTTAGAGTTTTTGGAAATATATATACCGATTCTGTGGGCGTTGCACCCAATGCCATTAATACATCATTGGAAATTGGTTATTTTTATGGTACCGGGGGATTTCCCGACATAACCGGTATTGAATGGGCATTGATTCAAACTTCTACATCGGAAGAAACATTCGATTTTTTGTTTACCGATAGCGTAAAAGTGAAATTGCCACAAAGGATTTATTTTCGTTTTCGGGAATTGGCGGCACAAAGAAATCATTATAATATTACTTTAAACGTGAAAAAAGAATAATGCATTCAGGCGTAGAAACAAAAGCATCATATACTTTTGAAACCGGAGATTATGGAATTGCGACCTTAATCGCTCCGGGTGATCAGATTCATTTCAACGGTGAATCTTTGCGCCCTACCCAACAAAATGACAATGATGATTATTTCAATTTGACTGGTAGGGGGTATAGCATCACCGATCAAATATTCAAAAGTGTTGGCGGTAATATATCAATTGAGGCATATTATGATGATATTAATTTAATCGCCGCCGCGCTTGGTTTATCAAATCTCGATACATCTCCGGTAGATTTACTCGGCGGTGCATGGCAACATAGTTTTTATTTTGATGATGACAAAGCCGATAGATTACAAGACACACGTGATAGAGCCACGCCAGTCGTAGATAAACCTATGAAACGGCGGGGAACATTATCCATCGATAAAGGTGCTAATGTCTGGCAATATTCATCGGCGATGGTAAATACTATGACGTTAAACGCCGACGCTAATGGCGGAGTGGGTTTCAATTTTGGGATTATTTCAAGAGATATTGGAATGGATCAAGCCCCAAATACATCAAGCCAATTTTGGGCGTTTAATAATCCATCCGACAGAGATAAAGACAAAGTTTTTTTTGAAGATATCAAAGTCTGGATGGCTGATGTTACCGATCCATTTCCGCAGGATGGAGACAATCTTGTATGTTTGAATTCGTTTTCAATTACCTTTGATTCTCACCTTTCAATTCAAAATGATAGGGATACAAATACTTTAATATCGCAACCCTGGGGGAGATTGGGAACTATTACCGGGGATTTTAATTTTCCTTTTTTTAGCGATGCTCAGGAAACCGCGCAAATACAAAAATTACTGGATGCCGAAAAGGTAAGGATTATAGTTGAATTTATAAGTGATACTACCATAGCATCATCGGCTTTTAAATATGGATATACTATTGATATGAAACAAACATTCTTGACAACCGGCGGCGCGGATGTTTCCGGACCAAGCGTTATTCCTACGCAACTAAATTTTATAGCCGACAGAACGCCCACATCATTAACAACCGATGTTCCCAACGATGTTGAGTTTTTAATAAGAAACCAGGTTTCAGCAAATCCATTAGAGTATTAAATGATAATAGAAAATATAATTATTTTTATTGCCGGTTATTTCTACGGAATTATAGGAATTTTATTATTACATTTTTTGGCTTATTCAATCTTTAATTGTTTTCGGAGTAATAAAAATGGCTGATGAAAAATGGGTATCTCAAATAGTAACTATCAAAATAGATGGAAAAGAATATACTGAACAAGTTACTATTGCAGGGTTGGAACAGTGGCTTAAAACTTATCAACACAAAGAACATTTTATATATATAAAAAATCAAGCGTTTTACGATAAGTTGACCGAGAAAAAGGATAAAAAACGAGAGGAAAAAAAATATGCCGGTGATAATAAAACCAAGAGAAAATTTAACGGTTGAGCTTAAAAGTGCGCCAGAATGTTTTGTAACATATTCAAAATTGATAGGTCGCAAACAACAGAATATCTTTACAAAATATATTGACGAAAAAGGTCAAGTTACGAAGAAACAATTTGAATTGATGGAAGATGTTTTCACTAATTTCTTGCATAGTTGGGAGGGATTTCTAATTGAAAATGAAAATGGAGAAACATCCGAGTTGGAATGTAATTATGATAATTTTCTACTCATAGAAGATCAAGATATTAAAGATGAGATTCAATCCTTAATATTTCCGAGCGTATCTAAAAACGGGAAAGCAACTAACCCGGTAAAAAACTCCAAAGCCGAGCGGAAGTCTTAGCTTCGTTCGGCATCGTAAACAATTTTTGTGCGTCAAAGTGTATTCCTAAGCATCAAGAAAAAAACAAGGAATTGGAATGTGAATCGGAAAATAGATGTTGGCTCACGCACCATGCCGGAAATAGCGATGAAAGACCGATGTTTACGAATCCGGTTCTTTTTTTTATAGGCCAATCTTATGAGGAAATATGTGCGATTTCCAGGAAACAAGAAAGGCAGAAAACAGGCCGGGATAAAAAACAGTATATCGTTTATCTACCGACTTTGGAAAATTTAAAATTTTGGTGTGAATGTAACGATTGGGAGACATCGCCGGTAACTAAAGAAGATTTTTTAATCTATATAATAGTTTTTCATAGCGCATATACTAATGCGTTGTATAACAAAACGCCTTAGCTCGTATAAACTTTCCTCTCGAAGTTTGGGTTAAGGCGTTTTAAAAGGTGAAAGTTATGGCAAGTGGCGGTAGGGTAGTTGTTACGATTTCAGCTAATGATCGAACAGCAAAAGGCATAAGAACGGCTGAAAGAAGATTTGAAGGATTGCAACGAAGTATAACCGCTTTGAATGTTGCCGCGACTGTTGCATTTGTTGGTATTGTTGCAGGGTTAAAGGAAATAATCGATGCATCCAGTGATCTGGTAGAAGCCACGAACAAAGCACAACAAGTATTTGTAAATTCATTTTCTGGAATCGAAGAATCAGCAGAAAACGCGGCGACGGCTGTCGGGTTATCCACTCAAGCCTTTTTGGAGTCTACTGCTACTTTAGGCAACCTTTTGGTTGCCTTTGGATTGACGGAAGAAAGAGCGGCAGGGTTAAGTGATGAAATGGTTACACTGGCATCCGATCTTGCCTCATTTAACAATGTGCCGGTTGAGGAAGCATTAAATGCTATTCGCGCGGCATTGGTTGGAGAATCTGAACCGATACGACGTTTTGGTGCAGATGTTAGAGAGCTAAGACTTCAAACAATTGCACTTGAATTAGGCTTAACAGACACTCGGAAAACTTTAACTGCATCACAAAGGGCTTTCGCGGCTTATGAGGCAATCCTTAGAGATGCAACAAAAGCGCAAGGTGATTTCCAGAGAACATCCGGCGAATTAGCCAACCAGCTAAGGATTGCAGAAGCCCAGATAAAAGATGCAGCCGCAGAGCTGGGTGAATCATTATTACCGTTAGTTCGTGATGTAGTCGTAGAATTTAATGAATTTATACAGACGGTTGATTTTTCTCAATTAAGTGTTCAATTATCGAATGCCACAAAAGATTTTATCAACTTTTTTAATCAAGTAAATAGCCTGGTAACACAAGCACAAAGTGGCACCTTATTTGGTGGTCGCCCACTAATTGAAATCCTCATTAATGATATTAGGGTATTCCCACAGGAAGCGCAAATTCTCATTAATGATATTAAAATATTCTTTTTGCAAATAAAGCAGTCAATAGAAACCGGAATCCAGGATATTTTATCAAGCGATTCCGTTAACAGCTTACAAAAGTTTTTTTCTGATTTAATCCCGGAAGGAATAGCACGTAATACAAAGATAGAAGTTGACAAAATAAGTGCTGAATTTAATAAATTTAGTGCTTTTGTCGCGTCGTTATTTCCCGAAGGAGTTATCGACAATGTAGTTGATTTCTCTAATACTTTAAAGGATGTTGATGCGCAACCAGCCGTTGACGAAATAGCTAAACTAATTGAAGCAAATAAAAACCTTCTAATCGAAAGAGATAGGATACAAGCTACACCATTGCCGGGTCAAGGAATATTGGATAACGTTTTAGGGACAACCGATCCACGGAATATTCTTGATTCGCTTATCCCCTTTCGTGATGCAATTAAAGAAATAAATGAGTTGTCAGAACTGTTAACAATTGAGGCAATAGATAAACAGGATTTACTCATTGATTTACAGACATTAGGAATACAGGCGGACAATTTTGCTGAGGCAATGGCCGGGGTGAACAAAGAATTAGAAGAATTGACTTTGACAGAAATCGATCTGGAAGAGGTCAAAACCGATACTAAAGAAATAGAGGATGCGTTTAAAAAAATAAATGATCAATTGATTAAAGTAAATATTGAAAATGCTTTTAAGGGTGAAGCATTACAGGCATTTGGTGAAATTACCAATACTATTGCGGATTCTTTTGTTAATGCTTTTAATATAGCAAATACGGCATTCGGAAATCTGGTTTCCAGCATACTAAGACAGGCTACAGCTTTAGCGGCCAGACTTGGCGCTCTATCATTGATTTCTTTAATTCCCGGCGTAGGTAGCTTCGCTTCATTGATTCGATTAGCATTCGATAAAGGCGGTATAGTTCCACAGATTGAAGGATTCCAGGCAGGCGGTATAAAGACTACTGATACGGTTCCATCAATGTTGACGCCCGGAGAGGCGGTCATACCCGCTTCATCGGTGCAAAATAACCGTAATATTGTAGACAGTCTTATTGCTTCCCCGGAACCACTACAATCCACATTTTCACCCGTCCAGCAATCATCTACTAACATAAATATCGCATTTAACGGATTCGATGAATTGTCGGCACAAAGAGTGTTGCAGTCGCCGGAATTTCAAAACACATTCGCCGATATAATCAACAACGGCGATTTGAAAATAGAAGTTGAAGGTCGGCAAGTTGAGGTGATTAGATGACAATTGAATTATGGCAAGGCATAGATATTATTGATTTTGATAATCAAACAATTGATTTTTCTTTTGTTCCGGTTTCTGTGGGTCAAATGAATACTTTATTAGAAAATAATTCAGGAGTTTTTAGGAAAAAAACCAATGATGAATTAAAAATACAATTGTCTTTTGTAATAACCATCGAAAGTCAATCAGGGCAGCAATCCGACGGTCAATATAAAATCGATGTTTTGAATGGTTCAGAAGTTATTGATACCGAATGTTTTGATTTTTATATTTCGGGAAGATCGGGAAATTATAATGTAACAAATCATTTATTCGCAAATATTAGGGCTTCCACGAATTTTGAATTTACAATAAACATTCAAAATATATTTTCAAGTTCGTTTGTTAAATTCAATATATCCGATATTAAATTTTTTGCATTACAAGGAATCGAACTTGATTTATTTGAAATATTTGCCGACTTTAGACAAGAGGCATTTAATCCGGCCTTTCAGTTAGAGGCTTTAAATGCTGATTTTGCACAAGAGGCATTTAATCCTAATTTTCAATTGAAGGCTTTAAACGTTAACCTGAATCAGGAAGCGAAAGAGGCCGTAAACTTCAACCTGGACATTATAAATGGCTGAAAATATTGAAATACAATTAAAATCCACACCCGTTTTTAGAATAACTGTCACCGATGGTGGCACATTCAGGCCAGTTGATTCATTTACTACGCTTGAATTTAGATTCGAGAAAACAAATCATTCAACAATGATAAGAACCGGCTCATTTGAAACAGACGGCACGGATGGGGTTGTAATTTATAAAGCATTAAAAGAGGAAATAGATATTTCCGGGCAATGGAAACTACAATTTCACGGCATAGATGGAACTGATGAAATATTTACAGAAATAGACACTTTTAACGTGATTGGGAATATATGAAAAAGTTTATTTTAATTTTAGTCTTTTTATTGTCAAGTTACTGTGTAGCTCAAGAAACGTCTCCGGTTTATATCGGATTATCTTCGTCGGTTACGGCAGCCGAACTGCAAGGCATACCGGGAACGGTTTCTGATGCTTTGACTGTTACGGGTGTTTTAAATCCCGACAGACGTTTGCATATATTCAGGGTAGAGATTACCGGGCCATATAAACTTTTCACAAATACGGGTGCAGGATTAACGGAAGATACAACTTGGGCCGGCAGTGGTACTGATGGGTTAATTGTATTTGGCGGCGATGGTGAAAATGGATTACGAACACAAACAGCAGCAGACACAAACGAGTTAAAAGTTGCAACGGGAACCACTATACAATTATTACAACTTTCAGGGACTAACGAACTTGGTGGGGGAACATTTGCCAAGAAGCCTGAAAGCACGAATCCTGTTGATCACGTTAAAATCTATAGCCATCCGGAATCAGGTTCGGTATGGAAGCGCGATGGAAGCGCGGAAATCATAAATGTAATCTGGGCGGGGGCTTTAGGGGATGGTGTTGCCGACGATGGCGACGCAATCCTGAGAGCGGCCGCAGCTATGCCCGCAGATGGCCGGGCAACTCTTTATTATCCGGCGGGTGAATATGATATTGGTTCGGCTACTGTAAACGCCGGAACAAATTGGACTATAAGAGGGGATGGCTTTGGCACTTTACTGTTTACAGATGATCCAGAAATAAATATATTCAATATTACAGATGTTGACAGCGTTACGGTCTCAAGCATGAAAATACGTCACGCCGGAGTAACCTCTATCGCCTTTTCTGCCATCTTTTTGATAAAAAGAGGCGATCATATCAAACTTTCAAGTATGATCTTGGAGGATGCGCCAGACGTTAACATTGATGTGGAAAAAGTTAAATTCTTAACCATTGAGAATGTCTTCACATCGGGCGCTTTTAGCTTGCATGGCATAGGTTTAGTGGATGTTGAGTTTTCAAACATAACCGAGACAACCTCTTTCAGTAATAATGAAAGTGGCCTATTTATATTTAGAGGCCACGATATCTTAATTGAAGGATTAACCAGCGATTTGAATTTGTCGGGTTGTAAAATCGATGGGGATTCAACTATAGCAATTACTTTTTCGGGATGCACTTTTGCAAATAATGATCGCGGAATTGACCTGAATGATGAGTGCCGAGGTATTCTTTTTACAAATGTAACAGTTCAAAATAATAGTGTTTTCGGTGTTTTAGTTGGTGCGGGCAATCATAAAGATATTATATTCAACAGTTGTAAATTTGTTGCAAGCGGTTCGTCTTTTACCGCATTTAGAGCCTTAGCGCCGGCTGCTCCGGTTGGGGATTTGTTTGCATCCCTATCTATAACCGGTTGCCAGTTTAACAATAACGAAAGAGGGGGACTTGAAACGGCGGGTGATTGGCAGTTCTTAAGTATTACAAATAATACTTTCACAAACAACGGTGGAGTTTTTGATTATGACGGCAGCTTTGGGATTATAACAGGAAACAGTTTTGTCAATAATGCTTTTGCAACCGGAACCAGTATAAACATTATCGTTCGTGACGGATCAGACCATAATTTTATAGCGAATAATTTAATAGTTTGTAAAAGGGGAACGGGATTAACTCAAATAGGTATCGATATTGGCGGAGCCTGTGATAGTAACATTGTAATGAATAATTCAGTTTTATTTCATTCCGTAAGAGCTATTAGAGATTTTGGAAGAAGCACATCATTAGTCAACAATTACCCGGCAGCCACATCGGCGTTAATAGGGGCTGGCCAAAATCCTTATGACTTCGGCTCCGGCGCTATGTATGGATTAATCAAGCAAGTACAAATAGATACTCTATTAGTTGGCGTTACAAACGCTCAACCCAAAATAATATCGGGCAGCGGCAGCCCGGAAGGTGTCGAGGTTGCCAGAATTGGATCGATATTCCTCAGGATAGATGGTGGAGCAGCAACAACAATGTATATAAAAGAATCTGGCACAGGCAACACGGGATGGATAGCCAAATGAGATATTCAATATTAATAGTTTTATTGTTTGTGTCATTCGGCTTTAGCCAGGGAGCAATTTCACCGGCCTTTAGCTGGCCCGCCTTGATTTCTGATGATTTTATTGATAATTCAATATCTATTAACCAGGCTATAGCGAGAGCAAATGAAAGTATTTTGATACTGCCCAAGGGACGTTATTATATCTATGGAATGATAGACATTTCAAATAGCAACGTAAGAACGATTAAAGGCGATTCTACTACTTTGATAATCGGTGGCAACTATCGTGATAGGCATGTTTTTAAGATGGGCAACCATTCACGCACTACCATTAGCGGCTTTGTAGTGGATGGGTGCAATGAAACCGATATAAACGGGAATTTCATTAGTGCAATGTCTACGGGTAACGGCACCGATATGATTTTAGAGAACTGCCATTTTATCAATTTTACGGGGCATGGTGTAGCTGGTTCGGGCGATAGACAAATAATACGCAATAATACTTTCGATAATTTTGGCAGGAATATAATTCAAATCACGACGGGCGCAGAACCGTCTGATGTGAGGATTCAAAACAACAATTTATTTAATGCGCATGATGGTCTTATCGAAATTGATAATGGTTACGGTGATCGAATTTTCATAACAGACAATATCGGTATCGGTTATGGTGATATTGGGATTCAAGTTGAGAATGGCAGCGATAATTGTATAATATCACGAAACTACATTTTTAATTTTGATAATCCAGGAAAGCAGATTGTAGGCCATTCAGCGTTTTATATCGGTGATAATAGCGATAAACTTGATGCAAGAGTAATATTAAATGAAAATTGGATTTGGGGCGCAAATATTGGCCTTCATATTCAAAACGCTAATTTTGTTACGGGATCAAACAATCAATTTCATAAAATATATGGCTCTGCAATTCATGTAAATGATAATTCTGATTATCTTGTTTTAAACGGAAATATTGTAAACGATCCATATCAGGCTTATGTCGAAGGAGATATTTTAGGATCATTAAATGAATTAATTTTTGTTCCTGGAAATATTCATCTTGCAGATTATAAATTAATTAACGGTAAAGCGTTTCACATAATAACGGGACCTGGCAGCAACCAGGATTCAAAAAGGATTTCTTTCGTGCAAGCAAGAGATTCGTGTAATCAGGATACAGTTTTTCTATCACAAGCATTTAGCACACAACCCGACAGTGAAAGTAAATTTGCTATATTTTCATCGATTGATCGTAATGTCGTTAATATAAATCTAAATAGCCAATATGGATCAATATCTGGTCTTGTGATTCATGGGCGGCAAGGTAGATATACAAATCCTGTTATAAGACGCGCCATTGAAGCTAACGGGGCCGACTTTTGGAAATTTAGCGGAGTTATATGCGACACTCAGCAAGTTAATTCGATAATAAGATGGGGAGATAATTTTCAGGAATACGGATTACAAGCGCAAGGGAGCGGAACTATATCGGCGGGTCAAAATTCTGTTACTCTTACGGTGACGGGGTTACGTTATTATATGCCTGTTTTCCTGGATATTCCGTTGTTATATGATATACCGAACGATAATGAATTAAGAGTGAAAACTATAGACGGCCAGGCAACACAACAGAACATAAATTTTAATTTTCAGGTAGGCCAATGATAACGGAATTATGGGAAGCAACCCCGGTAAATGATTTTTCAAGTGATGTGCTGGTGTTTTCGTTTACGGCACTATCCGGGGGTCAAACCCCGGCGCTGGTTACTCATTCTGCCGGAACATTTACGGAAAGCGTCACAAAGGGATTAGATTTGCAATTATCATTTATCGTTAAATTTACTTCTAACTCGGCACAGGGGATAGATGGTGAATTTAAGATGGAACTTACCACAAAGGCAAATATGTTTTTTACCCCCTCGCATGGATTTATTATTGCGAACAGGCAGGGGGAATATGACAAAACCGCTCATGTTTTGGGATTCCTGCAAGCGGCCGCATCGGGAACCTTTCAAGTAACTATTTCAGAAGTTTTCGGCGGTGGATTATTACAAATGGATATTTCAGAGGTGAGATTGTTTATTTCAGATCAGGAGGCGGCGTAATGGTTACGAAATCAATTAAATCGATAAAAGCGGAACCATATATTATAAAAGCGGGTGATCTTAATTTTGTAGACACAACGCTTTCCAGTATGATTATTGAGGTTCCTGCAAATCCAGGAAACTTAGATGTGTTTGTCATCAAAAAGATAAGTGATGGAGGTTTTTGCGTGATGGTAGATAACGGACATACGCAAAATGTCTAAAAATTATCTAAGCGAACCGTCAGGTAAAGGATCATCTACCCGCTTACTCTCAATGTTGTTTGGGGTGTTCTCAATAATATTAACATCCTACATTTCTTATTCATACGTTGAAATGATGCGATCAGGCATTGAAACGGCGTCACAAATACCGATTCAATTAATGCCTTATGTCTTGATATTTGTCGCCGGTGGTGTGTCAATGCCAACCCTAAAGAAGATGATTGAAAGTAATTTTAAAAAGAAAACAAATGAATAATGCCATTATTCCAGGAACCACAATATTTAGTAACGGGAGTCAAAACCGGGGCATATACCGCACAGGTCGGGGAATTGGTCTTAGTAGATACTACCCTGGGAGATGTTACAATAACAGCGCCGGTAAACCCGGAAAATGGCGATCCGTTTGCAGTTAAAAAAATAAGCGATGATAATAATTTTGTGTTTGTCGATGGCGGTGTGCCCGACATTGAAACCCCTCTGGATTTAGAAATTGTATCGGGTATTGCGGTTTTGTTTGGCACTGGTGCAAATGCCGAATGGATTTACGATGACGGTTTAAATTTATGGTTGAATTTAACAGCAAATAAAATACCCCCTTATGTGGAATTGTGGTCGGGTGCCGATATAATCACATTAACGGGAACGCAAAATATTGTATTTACATTCGTGCCATTATTCACCGGCCAAACTGCTCAACTTCTAACTCACTCGGCGGGCGTTTTTACAGAACAAATAACCGGAAGTTTTGTTTTAAATGTTGCATCATTGATAACTTACAACGCACTGGCAAACAATGTGGATGCGGAAATATCAATAGGGTTTTCGGTGGAACCAGAAATATCAGCTTTGCGTTTTTATAATTCTTTTTCTACTCCGAGAATCGGGACATTTCGCAACACTGCTCAAGCAGAGGGAATTTTAAGTGCTGTTGTGGGTCAAACTTTTTCAGTGAACGCCATAGAAGAATTTGCAACGGGAAATATTAATGAAGATATAACAGGAACATTATTGAGCGTCAGTATTTAATATGCCGTTATTCTTTCATTTCAGGCCGGATATTGCAGTAGTAGAAAGTAAAATTGAATTATGGAGGGGGCAGGAATTGGGTTCCATTACCGATAGAGCATTGAATTTTGGATTCGAGCCGGTCATAGCCGGGCAGGTTCCAAGACTATTAAACCATTTTGATGGAACATTTATTCAAAAAATAGCAGGGGGAATAAAAATACAGATGTCGTTTATTTTGAATTACGATTCACAATCGGCGCAGGGCGATGATGGAGAAATAAACCTGGAAATATCAAGCGCAGCAAACATATTTTCTACAGAGAATTTTGATTTTTCAATTACGAACAGAAGTGGAACATATAACAAAACAAACCACTTATTGGGTCATATTGAAGCAATAATCGATAATAATTTTCAAGTTTTAATAAGCAAAATTTTTTCAAGTGAATTCCTTAATATTGGAATTTCCGATATAAGATTATTTGCAAAGGATTTAAATTAATGTCAAGTATTATAATGGCAGCAGCACCCCCCGGATTAACAAGCGTGGTCATGGATATTTATCCACTTAATACCGGTGTAGCAATCGCTACGGATTTAGCATCCTCAGATTCAGAAGTCCCTGGTGCTTATGTTTCCGCTGCACATGCCGGAGTCCAAACCGGATTGCATAGAATTGTTATAAGAAAGGCTACCAGGATTTTAGGGTTATGGTATGCTTTCTTAACCAATAGCGGCGGAAGGGATATTGCCTACGATACCGATCCGGTTTTAAACGAAATAAAAGGCACTGGATTTAATGAGGCAACCGACAGCCTAAAAGCAATTTCAGATGATACGGATTTATTGCTGGATCATATTCGCGCCTTGACATTCGCGCCAAATGAGCCTATTTCTGAGGTTTTATCGCAAACAACTTTTAAGCCCACATCTCAATCGCCCGGCATTGATGCCGGTGTCGATAATAGTCATGTCATAATATATGAGGGCGGAGATTTGTCAAAGTGGAACATCATTCGCATAGACGATTATGATTCATCAACAACGACATATACAATATCACAAGCTCCCACTTTTACATTAACTACAGCCGATACTTTTACCTTGATTGTAGACCAACAAACGGCGGTTCCGCTTTTAGATATAAGAGACAAACTCCAAGCTATAATTTTCGATCCGCGCAAACTAATAACGGCAGTGGCAAGTCAAACAGAATTTACAGTTCCAGGCAGTCCCTTAAATAACGATAGTGTGATTGGTTCACATGCCTTGATTTTCAAATCGAATGATCCTTCTAATTTCAATATCAGAAAGATCACAGATTACAACGCAACGACGAAAGTTTACACTATTGAAAGCGCAACATCTTTCACTTTAGCGATAGATGATTCCCTAACACTTGTTTTAAACAAGGCGGTAACGCCGGAGTTTGTTGATTTAAATCCCGATCAATCCAGTGTTACAATCGGAACAGTACATAATATCACAAACCCTGTTGATATTAATATGTCTCAATTATTGCCCGGATTACCCACTACCAATACAACAGGATTTTCTTTATCGAAATCCCACCAGCTTGTTTTTGATGGCACAAATGTTAATTCTAAAGTTCAAGATTTTTCTGATGTAGAATGGAAACGAATTAATGAGCAGGTAACATTGGCAGAAGGTTATGGAGCCGTTGGTAGCATTGCCAGTGTGAGTCAAATATTAAATTTAGTTTTAGCAATCGTACAAAACCCACAATATGTGAATTTCGAATTTAGAGCAAGGAGACTTGATGGAACAACGGAGGCAGCGGCTTTCCAGATGGATGATGATACTAACCCGACAAGTCACAATAGAATACGATAATTTGGTAATTCAACAGTGTTCAGGGAGTTTTAAATAGATTATGGCACTTAACCCCTTAAAAGTAACTGCCGGATTCGGTAATACGGTATTTGATGGTGATATACCGCACCTATTAAGGCGTGGGTTCGGTCAAATAATCCTTTCGCCCACTGATCGTATGAGTTTTCAGTTACCGGGGGTTGATACCGTCTTTTTTGATCGCGGCAGAACTTATGTCATAACGGAACCGATAGCCGCCTATCAAAGACGTTTTGAAAGCGAGGGTTTACAATCCAAGGTGATTTCTTATGCGGCACAAACCGGTATGATTCAATTTGACTTGGAAGGTATTAGCAAAGTAAATAAAGACAATATTTTTAGTTTCTTTGCAAATCCTTTAATGAATTATTCAAAGCAATTATTCTTTTTTACCAATGAAGACTTGAAAATATTTGAAGTTTATCTATGGCAGAATTCTATTGTTTCACGTGTAACAATACCGAACAGATTTAATATATCAATGACTTTTAAAAACATGAGGGAATTGAACTAATGGCCTTACCTGAATTCCAAAAGACCGGAGTAACTACTGTTACGTTTGACCGGGGGCGGGTGTTTCCGATATCGGAACCGATAGAAGTTTATCAACATAGATATGACACGGAAGGATTAAATACAAAGGTAATTTCTTATAACGTTCAGAATGATTTTATAAATGCCCCATTTACAGGCTTATCGGCTGCAAACAAAACAGCTTTGGAAACATTTTTTCAGCATGTAAATGTAAATTGGAGTGAGAGTGATTTTACTTTTGTGGATGAAAACAGCCAAAGCCGCACGGTCAGGCTTTGGCAAGATAGATTCAATATGGTGGAAAATTCACCGAATCGGTTTAGCGTTAGCTTTCTTTTGAAGGATGAGAGTTAATTTCTAATAACATTAAAACTCATTTCTTTACCTCACAAAATTAAAATTTATTATTATTTTGGAAACATGCGATAACTGTACGTACTTGAAATATTATATTCCCAATCGTTTTTTCTTGTACAGTATTTATATGCAAATGATTTTTATAGATTTCGCAAAACCATTTTATTTTATTTTTGTCCCACCAGACATAGCCGATAAAATCCGACGCAGTATAAATTCCGTATTGATCTGATTTTTTTAAATCTCTTACAACTTGATTATTTATTTGAGGATTGGAATCAAAATCTGAAATTACGGTTTTAGGATGTTCCTTTAAATATTGTGGCAATTTAATTAAATTCTTTCCCATTTTTCTCTCACAATATTACAGTTAAACAATTTTCCGTTGTGCAAACCGCCTGGATATGCCGCTTGCATCCTTTAATTTGATAAACGACATGACCATATTCGCAGAATTGACACTTTACAAATCCGCCTCTTTTACCTTCGTTATTTGCAGTGATTCTAATTTGTTTCACGAATTGAACCTTTTTTGTGAATAGTTCTAAGTCAGTCATTTGTATTTGTTATTTACTTGATTTAAAACATCGTTTAGTATTTGGGTCACCAACCCCAACGCCTCTTTTTTGGCATCTTCCAAATTGTTAGCTTTTAAAATGTGAGTATCATACCAGGGTTTACAGTGCATTAACCATGTTTTCTTATCGGGATAATAGGTATGATAATTACCCACTGTTAAGCGAATGTGTTTAATTTCCGCTTTCCACCATAGCGGGATTTTTTCGGTATCTCCTCTCGAATAAGAAGTAATGTCTTTCCATTCCATTTCTTTCTCCTCATTTATTATCACAACCAGCCTGAAAGATATACAGTAAATTCTTCATAAATTTCTTGAAAATTTTCTTTATCTAAAATAATATTGCCTAAATCATCTTGAATTGTAATAAATTGACCAGTTTCATTTTCTCTATCCATGATCGCAAAACAAATAGCGGTATTCAGATTATCAAATTCCTGACTTAGTTTTTCGGTTTCATATTCAAAATAATACATGACCATTTATTTTCCCTCATTTTTTTAATTCTTCCAATGTTTGATCAAAGCTATCATCTGAACATTTTTCCCCGGCTTTAAGCCCGGCAATTTTCAATCCCGGATCACTATTCAGCAAAGCAATTTTGATAAACTTGTTTTTGTTTTTGGTATTTTTATTCAGCCAATCATTCAAATAATTTGGCAATCTCAAAGTTACCGGAGTGGTTTTCAGTGATTTTTTTTTGTGTGGTGCGCCAAGTTTTTTGGGTTTTTTCATTCTTTTACCTTCCATAATATAGTTGTATATTATATTCAATTGCCAAAATGTGACCGTTCTCTATGACATTATTTATTATCACAAAGTTGGTGTTTTTATATCCAAAATCTTTTACAAATTTTAGAATTTGATTTCTTTCATCCTCCCGGAAATATGAAATTATTATATATTTAATTTCCTTTTCTTCTATTTCATCAAAGTAATACTCTTTAATCTTTCTCATTTTTTCTCCTCTTTAATCTAAATAATCAAGATGATTGCCCGCAACGAACCGCACGAACGTAGATGTAACCGATGTCAACACTGAGGTGATTGCAATAACCGCTGCCGAAACTGACAAGCCACGCGCGGGAGGCGCTGAATTTGTCATTGAGCCATACCCATTCATTCCCTAAAACTTTTACAGTTTCCTTAAGAACATCTTCATTTACAACTAATGGCATTATTTCTAAAAGGAATGGCAAGCGCCAGCCATAACCTAATTCTTTCATAAAGTTTCGTGCTTCATGATGAGTCATTTGTTTATCAATTGCGGGTATTAACCATTCTTTGTTTGCCTAGCTTATAATTTTGTCAGGCATTTTTTTCTTCTTTTGTTAGTTAATTAATCCCGCCAACTGCTCGGCATAATCTTGGGCGGCGATCTTGGTTTTGAATAGCGTTACGCTTGGAAGATTTAGCTTGGCATCGGCATCTCGCAATGCGACGGAAAATAAATTCCGAGATAGTTCCGATATAATGATTTCCAAATCTTCCTCAGTTGCGTGGTTGATCCGTTCGATGATCATTTCTTTCTCCGTTTTTATTGAAAACTTTCTCCCGATTGAATAACTTTTTCTTCGTATGCTTCATAATCATTGAATATTACAGGATCATAACCTAAACGCTGATTCTCATCACAGGCATCGCAAGAATAGAAAACAAAAATATTGTGATTATCATAAGTAGCAAAAGCGCATTCACCTGAACCACATGGGCAATTATCTAAATAATTTTTCATAACTTTCTCCTTTTAAATTAACTTGTTGATTCAACTAACGGATACATAATATTCGTGGGCGCGATAATAAATCATTTCTGAATGTTTGTGTTTAGCCATATAGTTTTGGGCGGCTTTCAATGTTCTAAACAATTTGGTTTCAATTTCTTTGCCGTCAATTTTCAGAAACTTTTTCATTTTCTTTCTCCGTTTTGTTTTTAAACTCACTATATAATAAACAACTAAAGCATTAATGTCAAGACATTAAAGAAATAGTTTATAAGAAAATACGATAAGACTACCAAAAACAGCCTAAAAAGGTGCTCTTAGCATATTTGAGATATGTTACCTAACACATCTAACCTTTTAAAAACGTCATAGTTTTTACATTGAAGGTTTTTTAAATTGGAAAAAATGTTTCACGTGAAACGAAAGGTGTAATAATGGCGCTGACTTTAACCACAGAACTTTCAACCGAGAAAGATAAACAAGGCCACAAACCTATATTGTTAATCAACTTCACGGATTTAGTGATTCGGGTAGGTTCAAGGGATTATACACTGGGGGCCAATGCTTATCTTGATTTCATTCGCTTTGGCTCTATCGGTTCAATTTCTCAATCGATACCACAATTATTAAATCGAATTTCCAGTGTATCAACTATTGTATTCTCGCAGCCGGATTATAGAGGGAATTTAAGAAATGCTTATCTGGGTGCCGGAACTGATTTGACAGAATCGGCGGTGGAAGTTGGTTTAAAATTCGATACCGCATTAAATAACGAGGCAGACAATTTAATCCTTTTCGATGGATTTGTGGGAAGTTACAATGAATCTCAAGATTTGCTAAAAATGAACCTGGAAACCCGTCATTATAAAAACCTTCCACCATTGCCACAAACTTTAATCATTGACGCTCAACCTGGGGCGGATTTAAACAATAAAAATATCGGCATTCCGTTACAATATGGTAATTTTTCATCTGCAATCGATTTCACGTTCTTCGGTGATTTCAATACCCTGGGCAATGGTTTAGGTATTGTACCTTATAATCGGAGTGATCCATCAACCTCACCAGGCCTTGATGGTGACAAACTCTTTTTTAGTATATCGGATCATTTAATGAATCAGGTTCCCGCTGATAATTTTGGAGTGTCTAACATACCGCATGCTTTTTATTTTTTCCGCCGAAAGGGAAGATGGATTCACTTAAACGCCGATAATACAACAACGACAAATACATCCGGCGGATCTGAATTTGCAATTAACCGCCTGAATGGTGATACGGTTCAAGATAATTCTGCAACATTGATATTATGGGGAGGTGCTGGCTATTCAAGTGGTGTTGATGCTTTGACCGGCAATATCGATTTTGCGCTGGATGGATTAAGCGCAACATCAGCTTTCGCTGACAGCGCCTTTGGAACTGCGGTAAACGTTCACAATTTCAATATAACCGGTTTCACAAATTCGGATCAAGTCGGCCAGATTGATGGTTATTTTTATATGACTGCCAGAACAGCAGACGGCACAGCATCAATAAGGAAAAAAAGTGATAATTCCGTGCATGGAACACAAGTTGTAATTAATGCCGGAACCGCCTTAAATACCTGGGTAAAAATCCCGGTGACTGCTCCAGGTGGTATATTTTTGGAAGATTTAAATGATTTTTATCTTTCAATTCAAACAACCAATACCGGCAGAATTGAAATAGCCGGTTTAATCTTCGCGGTGGATTTGCAGCCTTATGATCCGGGCAGTGATGAACAGGCTTTGTATTGCCAGTGTATTGGTCGGGAATTTGAATCTACATTTGATGGTAGATATACTTTGGGTAATGCCATTACTACACCATCGACTTTTATAGAATCACTATTTCGAGATAAATTTGGATTTACGGCCATAAATACCGATTCTTTTGATAGGTTTGAAACAACATCCAAACTGGAAATTATTGCGACTTCAATATTCAGGCAACAATCCGGTGAGAATATTTTGAGGGATATATCGCAAGCATTTAATATCGGTATTACAATCACTCCAAACGGTGAGGCTTTGGTTGTTAATTCAGATCCGGCGCAAGTGTTTTCTGATTCAGGAACCGATACGCCAGGTAATCAAGATATTTTCACAGATTCGGCTTCAATTACAAGTAATTCTTTCGATGAACATCCGATAATGAGAGGCACTTTTCAGAAATCCAGAAGTGACCCCAGAGGAATCGTAAAACGTCGCTCAATGAATTACGGGCGATTATTCACATCAGACTACCTCTTTACCCAATTTGATGGCACAGGGGATGTAGTGAGTAGCCAAAACAACTACATTTCAAATGCCGTGGCAGCGGGATTGACAAATTCAAGGATTGTGGCTTGGCTAAACAATCAGAAATGGATTTTAACTTTTCTAACTTATTATAATGGCATTAGTTTACAATTGGGAGATGTGAAAAATGTTCAGCATTTAGACTTGGCGGATATAATTCTTGATAATACCGTAAATACTCAAAAATGGATTTTAATAAACTATGATTTTGCTTGGGCGGGAAGGATGAAATTCAGTTTTATTGAGTTATAATTTATGAAAAAGATCAAGATGTGGTAGTTGTTTACCGCGCAATTCATATAAATATCTTACATATTCTTCTTCTGTGAAGTCTCTGAAACCCTTATAACGATCTTGCGCAAATTTGCTTATTGATGTTAATCTAAATAAAGAAAAATCCGATTTATATCGGCACAAGAAAAAAGGTATTAAGGAATTATCGGCTAAAAATGAAAGTGCTTTATAACTTGAAGAATCTGTTTTTTGAATGGATGCCTTTTCGTGTTTATATTCTATTATAGCAATTGGCAATGATTTATCATATTCAGCCACAAGAAAATCAATATCAACCATAGGCAAATCCCATCCCCATTTTCTATGCCTATGTGAAAATTCCAAGTCTCGCCAGCCGGTTCTTTCTTCTCTCACTTCAGGCATTTAATCTTTCCTTTGCCACATTGAAATGTTTTTCATCTTTCTCTATTCCATAGAAATTACAATTTAATTCTTTTGAGATTATTCCGGTTGTTCCTGCCCCCATAAACGGATCACAAATTACCATTCCAGGCTCTAAGAATCGATTCATTAAATCAGACATTCCGCTTTGCGATTGGCCCCATGTATGCAATGATTTGTCGTTGTCATTAATTTTTGAGTTGCAAACATCCCCAATCCAATCTTTTTTATATTTCCCATTTACAAACCATAAAACGGGTTTCCAAAATGTATTAACTTTCCTTTCAAATAATTGTGCAGATTGTCCGCCAGGAGTCAAATAAGCCAAAGACCAATTATAGGTTAATGATTGAGAAATCATCTTGTATATTTCAGGTAAATATGATTGCCCACACATAACCAAAAGGGAACCATGCTCTTTCAAATAGTCTTTTGCGAATAAACCTAAATATCCGTAAATGTCTAAATATTTCTTTTGATACGGCGGATCGGTTATAATAAAATCAAACTTAATATCCTTGTAGAAATCCCTGAAATCTATATTGAAAAGATTTGTAACTAATCGACTTGATTTTGCTTTAAAAATAAGCCTTTTAATTTCTTTTGCCTTCACATCTTTTTTGTGCTGCTTTAAGACATTGTTAAGATTTGCGCCTTTAATAACCTTATTAGCTAAATGCGGCGCATTCTCTTTTAAGTTCTTTGCTCGTTTTAAAGACGGCACAGAAATATTCATCTTTTTTGCGGCGGTTTTTTGATCTATAGCTAATAGATCATTTGAGCTATTAGCTTCTTTGTATTGATTAGAACCATCACCGCCTCGTTTCATATTCGCCAAATCCGCAGCTATCATTGCTCTTTGCCCTGTCGTTAAATGCCGTCTATTATCATTGCAAGCTATACAGAAATCAATAAGACTGCTTTCATCATCTTTGCCAGTATAAAGAATAAAATTCGGCTCCGTGTCTGTTTCAAGGCAAGCCCGGTATCTATTGCGACCATCAAGTATATATTCTCCTAAAATAGTTATTTCGTGTAACAATCCTATTTCGGTAATACTTTCCTTTAATCGTTCATATTCGATACCTTCAAGCAAAGGCCAACAATCGGCGATTGGATGGAATTTATAATTTTGCATTTATAACTCCTTAAATTAAAATCGCCTTCCCCCTCACATTCCTGACGGTTAACCAGGGCGAGAAGAAAGGCGACACTTGTGAGTTAACCGTCAATTATTTAAAAGAATATACAACACAAAAAAAGCGGATTAAAGAATAAACTTTAATCCGCTCAACAAAACATCTTAACTAACCCAAATCATAGTTGTAAATTAGAATTTAAATTAATTAAGTTATGACACTGCTAATAAACAAAAATTAATAATAATAGTGATAATGTTGTGTTTATACTCACCAGTTTTTTGAATAGCATCACCTTCCATTCTATTCAGATTCAAAATTTAATTCTCCATAAAATTTATTACTCCAACCATTATAATAATTAAATCCATCAATCCATATTTCAGCGCGAATAGCTCCGGCCGTAAGACTTGAATCTCTTTCCCTGCAAACACAATCTAATTCATCGATACTAAAATAAGTAATTGCAATTTTAGATTCAAGAACTAAATCACCGACTTCGACAAATGGCGATTCCGTATTTAAACTCGAAGGCAAGGCAAACACTTCTCTTGAGATTGCCAAACCATTTTTATCGAAACAAAGAAAATGAATATTGCCTCTTATTCTTGCCGTTCTTGCACCGCTTTCTATGTCTTTGACCTTATTCCAGAACACATTTGAAAAATTCCTGTGCATAAATGGAAAGGTTGTTACTCGATCATTTCTAACTTCCCATCTATCAAAACCGATACCGCCATAAATATTACGCATATCGTAGACAGAATTAAGAGATACGCTTGGCGGTGTATCGTCGCTCTCAGGAAGTCTTATTTCGGTGCATGAGCAAGCAATAAAAATAACAAAAGTCAAAAAATATTTCATATTTAATTACTCCCGTTTTTTAGTCGTTTCAACAAATCCTGAAAATCCAATTCGTAAAAAACATCATTTTCGGATTCATTTAATTTAAACTTTAATTCGGTAACTTCAAAACGTCTGCCGGAAATATTAAAAATATAAGATTGAGGCAATGGGTGATAAATATAATCCTGTTTATGATTAGTGCTTCCGATTCTAAAACCAAATAAAATAATATCAATGAAGCCGTTCATATTAATTTGAACCTCTTCTTTTTCTTAATCATCAATTCCGCTGTCGATTCCTCGATTGCTTTAATGCAGATGGAAATATGACAAGCGAAAAATTCCCGATATTTATTTACTCGATAAACCTTAAGTTTTTTATGTGCAAGTTTTTCTATTTTTTCAGCAAATTTAGGGGGAACCTTAAACGTAGATTCAATCTTGAATTTAAAGGGAACTGCCGTATTATCTTCATATAATTCCCATGCGCGATCTTCGGGCTGTCTCAAGGTATGCCCGATCTTATAAATCGGAGTTGAATCACTTAAATAGAATGCCGGATTTGATAAAAGATAAACATATCCAATGCCCCGACCGTTTTTTTCGGATTTGAGAATACGTTTTTTATCAATCGTGTATTTACGTTTTTGCCTAACGAATCTCATTCAATCCCCGTTATTATATCAATCTCAAACCAAACCGGTTTGGAATAAAACGATTGATTTATATGATCTTTAAATCGGGTTGAAATAGTTAAATACCATATTCCCCTTGTTATCTCAGAATTATGATATTGTATCACAATCAAAGAATCGTTTTCATAAAAGGATGAATCCGGGAAAATCGTTTCTTGAATCGTGTCGGTGCCGGCCACAAAAAAGAATTGAGTTGAATCAGGTATTACAAGTGTGTCTGCCTGGGTAAAAGAGATTTGAAAACTTTCATCCACTTTCTCAATATCTTCGATTGTGGTGTCTACTTTAACAAAACGAAAATGCCAGCTTTCTACTCTTCTGGATTCAGTTAATTTAATTGTAATTTTAGAATAAGAATTTAATGCGATTTCTTGACAGGCGTCGTATATCAAGATCATTAGAATGAAAAATACAATTATATTAACTTCGTGAAATGTGTTCATATGGCTAACATTTTAACCGGTTTTTGTTTTTTGCTATGTTCTTCCTGTTTCGCTTTGACATAACTTTTAAGGTATCGGATAAGATTTGAATCGTTTTTGTTTAATTCTTTCATTCTTTGTTTCAATTGCCCCTCCTTCAAATAAGGAGATTGAACTTGTTCAAGGTCAACATTCGCATCGGTAAACATCCGTCCCTTAGCATATTGAGAAATTTTTAAATCTTTATATTTATTAAAAATCATATTCATTACCGCATCCTCAGAACGGAATCCAAAATAGGCTGAAATGTTAGGTCTAAAACCGCCCTCTAATGTTTGTTTGTCGGGATATTGAGTAATAAAATGCGCGAAAATACCTTGAGATCGTTTTTGTGTAGCCAGGCGCGTAAATCCGTTTAAAAGCATTGCAGATGCACCTTTTTTCCCCTCTAACGCAAGATATAATTCATCAATAAATAAAATGATCGGATAATTTATACGGATTATTCTTTCTCCAACCTTTGCGGGTTTACATTGATAATAATGTTGTTTCCCCTGCCTGGTTATTTGCCTACTTCTAAAGGCGGATATTTGATCGAGAACAGTTAATATATGATATGCCTCCCATTTGTCGCCGGTGGTAATGATATTCCCTATCTTGTTTAATTGCCCGTATCTTTCGTTATTTTTAAAATCCATTAGAATAAGCGGTAATCCAAATTGATAAACTTGTAACATCATGGATTCGGAGAATGATGTTTTACCGCTGCCTTGTTCGCCAAATGCAAGCGTATATCTTAAATCGTTTATGTTTTTAGTCATCCATCCATCAACGGTCTTACCTATTACCAGATCACCAAATTTTGTTTTCGGTATATCCGAGAATTTTATGTTTGTAGTTAATCCTTTATCCGTAAAATTCATTTTAATTATTCCCGGCAATTCTCCTTTTTCGGGATGGTATGCTCTGCCGACACGGTATAGCATTAAACCAGTTGCATCACTAAAGTCTTGCACCCTATTTAAGAAGGCTTCGGTTTGCCCTTTGGTTGTTATTAGTGCAGTATTTCCCTTTACCGACACGGGGAATAAAATATCGTCTTCGTTGTTAGGATTGAATTTAAAAAACTTTAGTTCCATACATGCGTTATCAAATAGTTCTTCAAAATTGCTTTTTTTAAACCATTCAAAACCAAGCCACTTTTTATAAAAGCCATAAGCCAAAAGAGCAACCATCCAAATGAGGGAAAAGATTTTAAAGAATGCGCCGGGATTTAAAACATCGCTTGGATTTGGGATAACCGTAAAGTTATAGTATATATGAACTAATACCGGAATCGAAAAAGCTATACAATAATATATTAATGTAGAGGCGTTTCTAATAAGTTTTCTCATATATTTTCTGCAATCCAAATTACTTCAACATTATATTTTTCAGCCAAAAAATTCGCTACATTTTCAGTAAGTTTTCTTTGTTCTATTGAGATATAAGCCTCTTGAATCATATCCTTTCTTTCTTCATCATAACATTTAAAAATGTGAAAAAGGCCCAAGGGTCTATATTCGCGGTTGTTGTTTTCATCAACTCGCATTACTATAATACTTTCAGTTTTCATATTAGATTCCCTTCCCTGTATCTTCGTTTTCATCATTCCAATGTTTGCAAATTTGTTTATCTTCCATTCCCATAATGAATGTCTCCTTTTGTAGTGCTCCGAGTTCGACCGGAGCCGGTGAACTTTAATCCTTTGCCTTTTCGCGGAGGCTTTTGAGATGTTTTCTTTAATTCCTTTTCAGCCCATTTAAAATATTCTTCCGCAGTGACTTCTTTTTTGTCGATTAGATAAACGGTTTTTACTGGTGTTTCACGTGAAGCACTTTCTTCAATTTTTATTGATGGTTTGGGCAAGGTAAATTTTACCCATTTCTCAAAACTTATATCGAGAATTGAACCTAAAAATAAAACCAATAAAGTCCATATTATTATGGTTCTGATTACTTTTGCTATGCCAGAAAAATCCATAATTTTTACAATTCTTTATGTATTGCTTTTTTAACACCCACCTGCCTATATAGTTGAGGATGATTTTCCATTAATTCAACAACCTCAAGTACGGCAACCCATGAGTTTTCATATTCATCCCAACAATTCTCACAAGCTACAGGATAACCATGCTCTTTTTGAAAGTAAACATTGCACCATGAGCAACATCTTCCTTCGCACATATCATCTGCTATTTCACCCATTGAAATTTCCTTTTCATTTTATTTTTGTTACTGATTTTTAAGTTCTCCATTTAACAAACCGAGTTTTTTTAATTCATCAATTCTTTTATAGGCGGTGTTCCTACTTATTCTTAATCCTTTGGCTGTCTGTGACACGTTTTCATCTTCTTCCATGAATCGCTTATAGAATGTTTTTTGTTTATTACTTAAATTGTTCAGTTCATCATCTTCGTATTGTTCAAACTGTTCAATTTCTTCATCGAATCCCTGTTCAATTTGTTCAAAGTGTTCATCTTCCAACTGTTCATTTATGTTCACTTTCTCCTTGTCCTGCTGTTCAGTTTTACTATTATTTATAATATAATATTCGATACCCGAACACCATAACCGAGAATAAGCGACACTGAATGAACAAAAGACCTTTCTCATACCTGACACATCAATTGAAAGCGACAATAAACATCCCACTATAAACGCAATAAATAATCTACCTAAATAATCTACCAAATCAGACAACATGCCGGCAGGTTTGCTTTTTTGTCTTGCAATTCTCAAATCAGCTTTCTCCGAATTTAAAATATCTCTAACCCCGGAATAGAAAACCCTTATCGAATCAATTTCATTTGCTTTGTCGGTTGAAGTTTTTCCCTTGCCTATTGAAATTTTATTAAATTGTCTCAAGACTATTGCATCTTGGACTCTAAGATTCACGTCATTTTCTTCTCGGCCATAGCTTCGCTGAATTTCACCGGATATTTCCACAAGCCTATTATCAATATTTTCGATTGTCAAAGAATCGCTTTTGATAACATCATAAACAAATATCGTAGCGCCAAAACATCCCAACAGCAAGGGGGCATAAATCCATTTTGAAGAATATTTGAAGCTATTCAAAATCAATTCTTTAGCGGAAGGCACTTTCTTGAATTGTAAAAATAGAAAGTGATTTTTAACATTCTCAAAAGACTGATCCCGGAGTGATTTTGCCACGGCAATAGAAATAATTCCGGCCAAAATTATCACCGCTGTTTGTGGTAAATATGCGCCGGTTGCAACATTAACTCTTGAAGCGAAAAAGAAAAATGCAAAGAAATTCCAGAATGATGAGGCGATAAGAAATAAAGAAATATCGAAAACATCGGAAGGATATAATTCGCCTTTGCGATAAAATCCAAACCTGGGATATGCACGAAAAGCCAAGACGCTAAAGCGTGTTGAATTAATTTGGTTGATTATGTTAATGTGTTTTTCGGCTGTTTTCATTTTATATCAATTTTTTTATTCGTTTTTAAAACGGCACATCTCCAAATACATTTTCAATGCCCATTTTTTCTTCCATATACTTTCGTATTTTCTCGTATTTTTTTTTATAAAGCTCGACGTCGTTTACCATTCGCTGCTTTTCGTTTTTCAGGCTTTCAATGTCTTTTTTCAAAAATAATTCCGTTTTGATGAGGTCATTCTTTATGTCTTTGTTTATGCAGAAATTCAAAAAATCATAATCTATCCGCTTGAATAAATTGTTTTTTACATCTTCGGGATCTTCTGTTTCGTTGGTTGGTTGAGCCTCATAACCAAAAGAAATATTTTGATATCCTTCAATAGTAAATAATCTACTTATTTTTACTTTTGTGATTTCCATTTTTTCTCCTGTCGTTTGGTTTATCAGTCAATTGGATATTTTTAGCTTCTAAAACTTTCATTCCATAATTATATAATACTTTGGAAATATCTTCACCATCGAAAGCAGCAATGATACGCCAAATCATTTGAGTATCTTTATCTACCGCAAGGCGTTTCCCCAAACATTCATTTTTTGATTTTTTATTCTTTGAATTATAAAAACGATTTTTATAATTTATAGATTTACCAATATATAAAATACTATCATCGATTTTGACGAAATATATTCCACATTTTTGTGGCAAATTTTTCAAATTATATCTATTGAAAGATGTTAATTCACTTATTTCCCACATGTTTATCATATTTTTTTAACTCTTTTCTTGTTATATCTTCAATAAATCGGGAATAATAATCATACTTTCCGTTTGTGATATTATAAATATCCTTTAATGAATTATAAATTTCCGGCGGTAACGTGATTGTAACGTGTCGTCTTTTTCTACTTTTCGATGTCTTCGGCTTTTTCATACTATCCTTTTCGTTTACTTAAACTAAACAATTAAATTGCAAATGTCAACATAAAAATAAACATAAGAGTATTTAAAATAGATGTTGACTTTTGTATACAAAATGTTTACATTGAATTGAATTTAAAATTAAACAAATAATTGCAGGAATTTTAAAAAGGAGTATGTTATGAAATTTAATATCAAATTGGTTACTGAATTGGGCTTTGATAAAATGTTAATGGAAACAAATAAATAGAGGATAGCATGGAAACAAAACATGTAAGAATCACAAAGAAAGCCGACGATATTTTGAATAAGATAAAAGGCGATAGCAGCAAAACTGACTTTGTGTCCAGCTTGATCCTCTATGCACAATTGCATGGCATCCGGTTAATAAAGACAGTTATCATAAATCAGTCAGAGGTGGAAAAATGAAAGCACTACAAAAACTAAAAAACGGCTATCGTATTATTTTGAAGAAAAAATCCGACGATCATTTTATAGTTTTAGCATTGTCATCTAAAGATGATAAATTTGCCGTATGGGTGATGAATAAAGATGGCAATTGTTTTTCGGGTTCATATTTTCATATCGGTGATGAATGGAATATGATAGAAAATTCTCAATTTACCAAAGCCATAATTGAATACAACAAGAGGAAGTAATGAAACGAAAACCGATTTTTGAATATCGATTAAATGGTAATGATTCAAGCGATAGCGATATAATCAATTTTGCTTTTGGTCTAAATACTGAACTGTGGTACGATATTTTTTCCGATACTTACGATAAGCCAAATATTACAGAAGCAATTCAAATAATTCGAGAACATGGCCACACCGTAGAATATTTGGGATCATAATGAAAGATTTCACCTTTGACGATTCCACTCATACTTACCGGCTTAAAGGTCGCATCATTCCAGGCGTGACGAGCGTATTACAAGACAATTTCGGCACCCGGCCTTACTGGTCGGAATGGCATGCCAACCGGGGTAAAGCGGTTCATTTATCCATTCATTATATGATTCAAAATCGATTAGATTGGAATACGGTTGATGAACGTATTAAGGCGAGAATTGAAGCATTTCAAAAGTGTATCAAGGAAAACAATTTTCAGGTTGAAAAATCCGAAATTAAATTATGTTCTAATCGATACCGCTTTGCCGGAACACTGGATTTGATTTTGCAAGGTGATATTTTGGCGGATATTAAATCATCTATTGAGCCTATGGTTGATTTGCAATTGGCTGCTTATTCTCTGTTGTGGGAAGAAAACAATAAAACCAAAATCAAAAAAGCCTGCGCCATTGAATTAAAAGAAAATGGCAACTACAAATTGAAATGGGTAAAAGATATAAAGAAATCACAACGTATTTTTTTGGCATCCTTAACGGTTGCTAATTGGAAAAACTTAAACTATTAACTAAGGAGAAAGATTATGCAAGATTTGCAAGTAGTAAAATTGGAGCAAGAAATTAATACAGCGGTCGCTAAGGCCGAATCAATGGCAATTGGCAATCCAGAACAATACCAAGAAGGCGCTTTGTTCTTGAAAGAAATAAAAACTGTTCAGAAAAATGTTACTGAATATTGGGGAACATTAAAAACAAGCGCTCACAAGACCTGGAAAGAAATTTGTGGTAAAGAAAAAGATATGCTTGATCCTCTAAAAGCGGTAGAGGCGATTACAAAAAAACTGCAATTATGTTATCAGAATGAACAAGAACAAATACGCCGGAAAGAGGAAGCCAGACGTCAAGCGATTGAAGATGCAAGAGTAGAAAAAGAGCGCCAAAAACTATTGAAAGAAGCCGAGAAACTAAAAACGCCGGAATTAAAAGAACAACGATTAATAGAGGCGGATGAAATTGTAGCCAACGTGATTGCTGTTGAAACGTCTGTGCCTAAAGTAAAAGGCCAATCGATTAGAAAAACCTGGAAGGCTAAAATTGTAAACAAAAAAGCATTCCTGGCAGCGGCCTTAAAGGATGAAAATCTTTTATCATTTGTAAGTATCGATAACGGGGAATTGAATAGAATGGCCGGGAAAAGAGGGGGAAATTTGAAATATCCCGGCATAGAGTTTTATGAAGAGCAAAGTTTATCGTCTACGGGGTGGTGAAATTAGTAAGAGTATATCGTTAGATAAATTTGAAGTTGAAGATTTTATTAGTATCGATTCTGGTGATAGAGCCATTACTATAACAAAATTCAATGGTAAGATTAGAGTAGGCGAAACTGGATGGAGTAGCCAAATTTTATTAAATATCGATCAAGCAATCGAATTAGTCAATGAATTAGATCGTAGAATCAAAATATTAAAAAAAGAGGTTCAAAATGAGTAACGACAAACAACAAATCGCGCAAATCAAAACCAATCATTTAGCGCAAATAAACAACAATTTGAAAAAACGATTGAGTGAAAAATTATCGGCATTGCCGGAAAGATTCAATTCGGAACGGTTTCTTCACAACTGTATGGCAGTAATTAAATCTATTGATAATATTGAAAAAACGGATTCAACATCTGTCGCACAAGCCCTTTTTAAAGGGGCGGTATTGGATTTGGATTTCTTTCAAAAAGAATGTTATGTAATCCCATATTGGAATAAAGAAACCAATATGTATGAAATGAACTTCCAAACCGATTACAAAGGTGAAGAAAAAGTCGTTAAGCGCTTTGCCGTAAAGCCGGTTGAGAACTTTTATACCGGAGCGGTTCGAGAAGGCGATGAGTTTGAATACGGCATTGATCGCGGAAAGCCGTATGTAAATTTCAAACCAAAATCTTTTAATGATGGAGACTTTATCGGGTTTTTTGCGATTTGTCTCTATAAAGATGGTAGCATGGAATACGAACCGATGAGCGTGGCGGAGGTCGATGAAATCAAAGGCAATTATGCAAAGAAAAATCAAAGCGGTGAATATTCACCGGCATGGAGAAAGTCACCCGGCGAAATGGGTAGGAAAACGGTTTCACGGCGACTAAGTAAACACATTCCAATTAACTTTAATCAAGAGCAAGTCCAAGCGTTCGAGGAAGGTTCGCATGTCGAATTTCACAACAACGAAGTTGAAGGGCTTAAACCAATAATCACCCCGGAGCCAATAGCACAAAAAACAGAAATGAACGGGAATCAAGAAACCGAACTGGAAACACAGGAAACAGAAACAAATGAAAATGAGGAAATAAAATCAGAAGTAAAGCCAATATCCCAAATCCAGAAACAGCAGATTGAAGATTTAAAAAAACGTAAAGATGATTGGGCTATGAAACTATCCCCAAATGATTTAGAAGAATGGGTTTTTGATACCGGTAACGTTGATGAAATGACATTTGAAGGCGCTCAAAATTGGTTGAGTGCTTTGGGGGTAAAGGGGATTAAATAATCAAATGAGAGATTAAAAGGAATAAAGAATCAGTCGATATGAGTAAAATACGCGAATGGTATAAAAAAACTTAAGGTTATTAAGAGGATGTTTCGCCAGAACGAAGATACACCACATCCATTCGATTAAAGAATTTTAGTGATTTGAAAAATAGAAACATTAATAATTGAGGTAGTTAAGATATGGATTATGAAGCAATCGACAAAGAAATGAGTTTTCGTATACAAGAAATTTATGCCGATCCTAAAAGACACATGTTTTACAGTCAATTTCATGCATTCAATGATTCTGATATACGTGGGCCGAGGCGTGGAAAAATAAAAGGTAAGAAAAAACGCTGCTTTTATTGTGGAATGACTTTTGGATGTCATGCATCAGAAGATGAAAAAATTTGATTTGAAATCAAGGTTTAATATGTTATATTGTAAATGTCTTAGAATAATTTTTTAACCGACTTAATCCCGGTTAGGCTCCTACAGTTCTAAGACAGCCTGATCGGGATTTTTTTATGAGGTAATTATGAAATATCCTTTAGAAATATTTTTTTCAAAAATTATTTGTTTTTTTATTGGTCATGTTAAAAGTGAGACAAAGTATACTACGGAATGTTTAAGATGTTGGAAAATATTTGAAATTAAACAACAACCCTATATTGAAAGCATCTTTGAAAAACATCATTTTCAATAAAATTTAGGAGATTTGAAATGGAATTTGATGAATTTGTTCCAGGTAATGTTTTTATTATTCCAATTTATGTCATTAACAACAAGATATTGATACCTATCGATAAATTGGTTTATAGTTTTATAGGTAGAAATAAAGGCGAATTTTTAAGATTTGCTGCTTGTAATTTTCTCGGTATAACTCAAAAGCAATTGAATCTTTCTTTAAATAGACTTAAAAGATTTATGCTAATAGATTTTTCAAAAGAATTAGATAATGGCATTTTCAATATTCAAATGCTGCAAACAGATTTTTTCTCTATTTACGGTTAATGAAGGGAGATTTAAAATGGAATATCCCGAAAAAGACGAATCGTTGGCTATGCCGGGAATCAAGAAAAGAATTAGTCCTTATAAGATGTGGATTGGTTCTTTTGTTCCCAATTGGTTGGAAGCGAGAAAAGAGATTTCACCTGGAGCAAAATTGGTTTATGCCAGACTTGCAAGATTTGCGGGAAAAGATGAAAAATGCAATCCTAAAATTGGAACAATCGCGGAAAGTCTGGGAACGAATAAAAGACAAATTATAAGATTTATTGATGAATTGAGAAAATCAAATTTGATTGAGAGGAAAAGAAATGGATTAAATAGATCGAATGATTACTTTTTTTTAGAAACAGAATGGATGAATTTAGACATAGAGCAAAGTGACAATCTGTCACTTCAAGAAGGTACGAATCTGTCACTTCAAGAAGGTACGAATCTGTCACTTCCTTATAATATGAATAAAGAGAATCATTTAAAAGAATCAATTGAAGAAAGTACCCCCCTTAATCCCCCCAGGGGGAAACGGAAATCGAAAAAGAAAATTTTATCATTAGTAGAATTTCTTGATTTTTGCGGAAAGGCTTTTGATGATATTGGTCGTTTGAAAATGTGGAACAATTTACAAAAGCCATTGGAGGAATTTTATGAGTATCGAAAGGATATAATCAACTCACCCTTTAAATCTCAAATGGGTGTTACTAAAATGGTGAATAAATTGGTTGAAGAATCTAATGTGAACCATAAACAAGCTAAAAAAATGATTGATGCAACAATAGCATCGGAAAAGTGGCCAGGTATATACCCGGTTAACGGTAAACAATCAAACGGAAAGGAAAAACAGAATGATTCATCCATGGATGATCACGAGTATAAAGGATACTTCTAATCTCAAAAATGTATTTAGTGAAAGGGAAATTAGTAAAGGCGTATTCGTTTCGGTGATCGAAAACTCTTGTAAAAATTGTCATGGAATTAAAATATACCAATTAAAAAACAGTGATATTGATTTAATCGAAGATCGCTGTATATGCGGCAAGGAATACATGACCGCTAAAAACAATTCCCTTTTTCATAAACGATTTAAAAACGTTTCCTTTGAAGATATTCACAAGGAAGGATTAGAGAAACAGTATGCTCAATGCCTGGAATACGCAAAAAACTTCGATCAACACTTGAAAACCGGAAGCGGTTTAATACTTGCCGGTAGTTCCGGTCTGGGAAAAACGATGCTTTGTGCTACTATAGGGAAATATATTTTAGACAATCATAAGAAATCAGTGATAATGCAATCGACATCCGAATTATTCGAGTTGATTATAAAAAATGATTTTAATTATGACAACCTTGTAAATTGTCACTTATTGATACTTGATGATGTTGGGAGGGAAAAATTGACTGAATGGGTTAAGCAAACTTTTTTTAATATCATCGATATTAGATATCGCAATAGGTTACCAATCGTTTGCACTACAAATCAAACGGTTGAGGTAATGTATCAACATTTTCAATGCGACCCGGCGATTTTAGATAGGATTTTGGAGGTATGTAAACCCATTAAATTCAGTGGGAAAAGTTATAGATTAAAAAAAAGGATTAAAAATGCCTGATGATTTCTACCCGTCTTATATAAACCAGAGTATATTAGATCGATTCCCGTCACATTGGCAATTGACTATGAACGGTGATAAACTATTGATCGGTGAAGGATGTCAATATTCATTTATTCGACCGTGGAGAGAAAAGCGTTGCTCAAAATGCCCTGCATCGGTTAATGTTCAGGAGTTTATCTTGCCCGATACACCCTTTGACAATGATGTTATTGAAGCATTTAGAGAGAAGAAAAAAAGTCTTTACTCGGAATTTTATAAAGATGGTGTTTTTAATATAGACACTGATGATTTGAGAAAAATTGAGTTTCAGAAAATCGCTTGTTATGATGAATATCTATTCGGTTCCATTTGGTATTTTGCAAAGCAGCAATTTGGAACTATAATAAAAAACTGTGAATGTTAAATTAAATGACTTGACATTTATACTTGAGTTGTTTTTATTTTATCTAAAAGAAAGGAATTTGTTATGTTTGAGGATCAACCAATTAATCTAATAATTAGTTCTTTCCGAAAGGAGATTGAAAAACTTGATCTCCTGACAGCAGCGTTTGTCCTTGAGGGGGTAAAGCCCTATATTGATGAGGAGTATGTAAAGATGTGCGATATGGAACGAAAAGAATTAATCGCCAAAAGCTCCAAATAATGGACATTAATAACCCTGGTAAAGGGCATCTGGCAAGATGTTTTAAGACCTTGAAAGCGCTTTCAATTTCTTAAATGAGTTGGATGGCAAATCCGGCTTCCCTTTGCTTAGGTTAATTCATGGTTATATTTTGCAGCGACACATGAAACCGTATCCCTTAAATATTGTAGACTTGATAAAACGAAATCCCAATTTGTCGGATAGAAAAATTTCAAGAAGGAGTTATATTATGAGTTATGAATATGGTTACATCATTAAGGCGGGTAGCGAAACCGGGCGTGAAGTGTTAGGTACAGTTGACTCAAGCGGATATGAAGCGAAGGGAAAAGAAATTGATAGTGCCAATTTTGTATCAAATAAACAACGAGATAAAAACACAACCTGGTTTATAGAGAAGCTGCCAATGACAGATGACAAACAAACCGAGAATGGCGACAACATCGAAAACAAGGCTCAGGTTGATGCCCTGGTTATACCGCCAAGCTGTGTTGAAGGTTATGAGCTTGAACCGCAGACCTACCTTGAAAGAATTTCCTTAGCAATGTCACACGCCGGGGTTGGCTGGTTTGAAGCTCTTAACGAATGTGACAATGTACATATTCTCGGAGATTGCCCTTTGTGTGGAGCGGTATAACGGACAAAGGTAAGCCGCCCGGTCGTTTCGGGTCGGCTTGACGAGTTGTTAGATTTTGGAGCGACACAACATGAAAGGGTTTGAATATGAGAGAAAAAACTTTAAAACTTGAAATAGAATTATGCTATGATGCAAAAACGGTGCATGGTGGCGATGAAGATGCGGAGGCTAAGGAGTGGTTTTTTAATGAAATACTTAGCGGCGAAAAAGGGCTGTTGTTCTTGCATTCAAACGAAATAGGAGATACAATAGGCAAAGTGAAGGTAATAAAACTAAGCGGAGAAATCTAACGGAATGGGCATAAGACGTGCCCTACAAAACTAAATATTAACATGCCTAATCTTCCGGCATCGGCTTGATGCCTTGTTAGGCTGGATTAGGGTATAAAATGAGTTGCACAGGAAATGACGAAGACGCAATTAGTGATTTGATTGATGGTGGATTATATCAAAAAGAACTTAGAGACAGCGAAATCGAAGAATTAAAAGAAAAAATTAAAAAATTGACATCCGAAAACAAAATATTGTGGGATGCATTAGATACAACTCAACGGCGAGATGTAGAGTTAGGTGTAAACTTGAGTTAAAGGAGAAGCAATGGAAGAAATCACCGTCAAGCAGTTTATTAAAAAACTTAAACGATATAATCCGGACGCGAAGATGAATGTTATCGCTAACAATCGAAAACAAGGATTTTCTTTAGCATTTGGCGATAACGAGGGAGTTACAAAAAAGAGTTGTTTATCCGTAAGTATTTTTGTTGACAAAACGAATAAATCAGAAAGCACCTAATGGACGTTGATAACCTGGAAAGGGCATTGCTTACGAAAGTAAGGGGTTTGCGACAGATGGGATCCGCCCGGGGACTCTACCAAGTTCCCCAATCGCCCTTTGCTCAGGTTAAAAGGAGGAAAAATGTTTGACGAAGTAGCGGAAATTTTTTGGGATAAAAAAATGAAAGTTTACCCTGACAATGCCCACAAATCGGGTGCAGCGGTAGTTATACCGCTTAGTGGCCAAGAATTAAAAGACTTTGATGAAGCAAGTAACCACGATTATGACTGTAAGTGTTCTAAGTGCAAAAAGTGGTGGAATTTAGTAGGGAATGAAGATGACGAAGATATTGAAGATATTAATGATACCGCACCAGCGTTTTAAAGCAGGTGCGGTATAACAGACAAAGATCACCCGTTTTAGGGTAAAGGAGAAAATGTGAATGATTTACAAAAACAAATTGACGAATTACCTGAAAAGTTAGATAGAAAGCTTGCTGCCCTAAAATCGGGTGCAGCGGTAGTTGGGTTGCGGCCTTGCTTTGTAAAAGAACGTAAAGGACATTTCCACTGTTGGGGAACATTCGCGGACGAAGATGGCTCATGTGTCAATGGTGTTGTCGAATTTGAAGATGGGAAATGTGATTGCTTTCCGCCAAACATGATTAAATTTGCAGACAAAGCCATCTAATGGACATTGATAAGCTGCAAAAGGGGTCGCGCCATGCAGTAATGTTTTGGGTAGCGGTTGGGATAGCCTACGGGAGAAGCCGTCTTTGATAAGTATCCCGCCCCTTTTGTCAGCTTAATTTGTAGTTAGATTGCGAACTTTATAAGGAGACAAAATTGTGAAGAAAATGAACCAAAGAAAGCTGGCGTCTGCCTGGAATGAAAAGTACGGAATAGGTCAAAAGGTGAAAGTAGAAATGGATGATGGAACTTTCATTGAAACCGAAACGACGAACGGCGCAACATTGCTTGGAGGCCATACAGCCGTCGGATGGTTTAAAGATATTCGCGGCTGCTATGCTTTAGAAAGGGCACAAGCCATATAATGGATTAGCATAAGCCGACCGTTTTTTGGTTCGGCTTGAGGCGATTGTTAGGCGGGAACTTGATTAAAGGAGAAGAAGAAATGACATGCACCAGATGCGAAAGTACTGGATTTTTAAACATAGACCAAATCGGTGATTGGGCTGAGGATAAAGACCATGACGAGATTCTACAATGGATTATTGACAACGAAGATCACGATGTTTCTGTTTGTGATTGCTGTGGAGATAGTGAATATTGGTATGGCATTCCAGGGGAACATTACAATGAAAATGATCCAGGAGGAAATGAAGGGCCGTATGCCTATAACGGCGGATTGTGCAAATGCCATTAACCGCCTAACAACTTGCATCACCTGAACCGCGTTTTTTGCGGTTTCAGGTGCATGTAGAGTTAGGCGCGAACTTGATTTAAAGGAGAAATTAATATTATGACTGATAATCATTGTGAATATGCGTTTGACCATGAACCCAACGAAATATGTCGGCACTGCAAATTAGAGGTTGACGAATACGGTAATACAGAAGCTGATTTTCGTAACTGTTCTTTTCCTTACTGTGGTTGTGATGGGCAAAGATTGTGTATGGCTCCGTCTGGTGCTAATAGCGATTCCCTAATTTGCAACGTTGAAGGGATGTATCAACGAAGCGATAGGGTGGCTGTAAAAGCAAAATTAAAATTAATAGGGCTTGTTAACGATATTATCAAAAACAAAAAAGCCTAACTATGTGATAGATGGAAAATACTTGACATCATTTTAATATTTCAATAGTTTAACGTGAAACAAACAGAAAGGATTTCTTATGCGAATATTTATATTAATTATTGTTACAGTATTATTATTTCTATCGGTCGTTGTGTTTGCACAGGATCAGCGGAAAGTCTGGGGTAATGTAGAATTGAATGCCGGGTTTATAACTGGTAAAACATTCCAACAAGCAGATTCAACTGCTAATCTTTCGCCGGATTATAATTCAGTTCAGCTTAATCTTGATTATTGGTTTTCCGAAAATATTCTTACCGGCGCGACATGGGAAGTCGGTTTTAATCCGGCTGCGGGCGCTGATAGTTTGGGTTATACATCGTTGGGTGTTCAATTCCTTTGGATGTTTAATCCTCGGATTCATTTAGTTCTCAATCCCCAATATGCGATACTTGAAATGAATGGTTTTAACTCTTTTATTAATTTCCTGGGAGGTTTTAGAATTTGGATTAATCCCGATTTAGTTTATTTAAAAGTGGCAGCTATTACTGTCGATGGCAAAAAACCAATCTTTATAGCTGGATTAGCTTTTCGAGTTAATTGAATTCCCAGAATTCCCTCGCATCGTCGGGGGTTTTCCCTCCGTTCTCCCGGCGATGCTTAAATAATTAATAGATTACATATTTTGTTATGTTCCTTTGAGCCGGAAACACAAATAGTTTAACCCCTGTTTTCTTCGGTGTAAAAACCGGCTCAAGAATTCAGGGGTTAATTTTTTTTAGGAGAAAAATATGAATGATAATTTAAGCAAATGTATTGATGCGGCCAATAGCGGAGATTATCAACAAGGCATCACATATTTAAACCGTAACGGCAAATTTGATTTTCTGGGTGTTATTGCGGATCAGTATATTAAAGAGAAGGATGGACAGTGGATCGATCCCGATGATGGTTCAATGATGGGTAAGTCTCTTTCCCAAGATGGTGTTAAAAGAATACGATATTTAAATGAAACAGTATCGAAAATTTCAATGCTCGATTATATGATTTGCGAATGGGCCGGATTAACTCAAGAACATATTGATTTAATTATTTCCCTGAATGATCGAGAAAGAAAATCTTTTAAGGAAATAAGCGAAAAATTGAAAGATATTGTTTGAATGAATACTTGAATTTCTTGATTTATCAATATATTTTAAATCGTTATGTTAAAATTGCCTCTAATATCTACCTACCTGTTAATCTTTATATTTGTCTTAACCACTACCTTGCCTCTATGGGGGCAAGGTGGCGGTTTTGATTATTTCGCAGACGTAAAGCGGCTGTCATTAGTCACAAACAACATTCTCGCATCATGGGCGGGCTCATGCCAAAAGTTTATCGATGATCGCCCGGCATTGTGGGAAACTTTCTTTTATTCGTTTTACGACCAACGTATAATCCCGGTCACGGTTGATCAAAATACGCCGAGGATGTTTATAAATAGATTCTTTGTGGCTGAACGTTTACAGGAATTTGAGCGTTTAACGCCGGATGGGTGGAGAGATTGGAAAAAAGCACTGAGGATTATGTATAATAGAGAGGAAAAGTAATGGAAATAGTGACAATAATATTTTTTATACTCGTACCTTTAAAGAAGTGGCTAAATCATAAAAACTATGCATAGAAGAGAAGGAAATGGATAACGTCAAAACAGATTTTTACAGCGTTGCATTTAAACCAATAGAAATAAAAAAAATACGTAATTTCCGTTGGTATAATCCATTTACTTGGTTGAAGTTGAAATACATAATAAAGAAATGGGAATTATTAGATATATCGGAGGATATAAATATCCAAAAAGAGCATGAGAGGAAGCGGGAGTTTGTAAAAACAATAGAGGATTGGAGAAAGGCTTTGAGAGCAATGTATGGTAGAAAATAATTGGAAATTCGATTTGCAATGGATTGATATAAATAAATTAAAAGAACATCCACAAAACTATCAGGAACATCAGGAAGATCAATTAAAACATATTAAAAAATCTTTGACGGATTTTGGTTTTTATAAAAACGTAGTTATTTCTAATGACAATTTTATTCTGGCCGGTCACGGGGTTGTTAAAGCGGCCAAAGATTTAGATTTAAATAAAATACCTATTTATAAAATTAAATATAATTTTGATGATCCGAAAGCAATGAAATTGCTTATAGGTGATAATGAAATGTCTAATTTGTCAATGAAAGATGATAGGTTATTGAGTGATTTATTGAAGGGAGTAAAAAACGATTTAAATGGATTACTGGGAACGGGCTACGATGAAATGATGTTAGCAAACTTGGTATATATTACTCGTGATAATTCGGAAATTAATGATTTTGATGCCGCAATGGAATGGATGGGTATGCCTGAATATCAGGAAGGGGAGTATAGGAATAAAATTACAATCAATTTTCGGAATATAAAAGATCATTTAAATTTCCAAAAAGAAATAGGGCTTGATGGCGAAGGAACGATTACATCTACTTGGTGGCCGAAAAAAGATAAAGAAAATCCATCCTCGATGAGATTTCAACCATGAAAAAATATATACCTAAATATCCGATTTATGTAATATCCAAAGGGCGGTTTGAAAATTGTTTAACTGCCAAGTTTTTAATAAAAGATGAAGTGCCTTTCCATCTGGTTGTTGAGCAACAGGAATATGAAGAATATAAAAACCGTTTAGGGAAAGAATATATTTATACTCTACCATTCAGTAATTTAGGCTTGGGTTCAATACCGGCGCGAAATTGGGTATGGCAGCATTCTATAAAACAAGGTCATTCACGACATTGGATATTCGATGATAATATAAGAGAAATTTATCGTAGATGGCACGAGAAGCGTATTAGGTGTGATTCTGGTTATGCCTTAAAAATAACAGAAACGTTTATTGATAGATATGAAAATATTGCGATTGCGGGATTGAATTACGATATGAATATCGTTTCTGGGAAGAAGTTGCCGCCGTTTAGATTAAATAATCACGTTTATTCTTGTCTATTAGTAAAAAATGATATTCCTTATCGCTGGCGTGGTAGATATAATGAAGATACCGATCTTTGTTTACAAGTTCTTTCCGGTGGTTTATGTACTATATTGATGAATATTTTTTCAATCGATAAAGTGGCTTCGATGAAAATGAAGGGTGGGAATACGGATGTTTTATATAAAGGGGATGGTCGCCTTAAGATGGCTCGATCACTTGAAAGAATGTGGCCGGGCGTGATTTCTGTTGGCCGTAGATACGGTAGACCTCAACACATAGTAAAGTATACTTGGAGGCGATTTGATACACCATTGAAACGTAAAAAAGAAATCGATTTTAATATATTGCCCAAAATAAATGAATTTGATATTGATTTAAAACAAATCGATGAAATCAAAAGTGAAGAATTAACAACAGTTTATAAACAGTGGCACAATGTAAATAAAACGGATGTAAAAGATGCCGACTGAAAGTAAAACATCACCGAGAAGGATATCCGCCAAAGAGAGGCAAAGACAGGCTTTAGAATTAAGAAAGGCCGGCGCGACATATCAAAAGATTGCAGATACTTTAAATTATAAAAATCCTTCTGGTGCGGCTCAAGCAGTTATGAGTGCTATGATGCAAATAATTGAGGAACCGGCCAAAGAAGTTTTAAAACTCGAATTGGAAAGATTAGATGCAATATTGCTTTCAATATGGAAAGCAATCTCGCAAGGGCATCTTTCCGCAATCGACAGGGGATTAAAAATCATGGAACGCCGAGCGCGGTATTTAGGTTTAGATGCTCCCGTTAAACAAGATAATTCACTTGATGGAATTATTAAAATACAAATCGTAACACCGTCAAGGGAAGAAGAATATGATTTTGAAAAAGAAGAATTAATGGGAAACAATGGAAATCAAGATACCGATTAATCCAAATTTTCAGCATTTGCTAAATATTAAGAAACGTTATATCGTTTTGGTCGGCGGTCGTGGCTCCGGGAAATCGTATTACAATGCGCAACAAGTAATCTTGTGGATGTTGAATCAGAAAGCACGAGAAAGGATTTTGCTTTGCAGAAAAGTATTAAGAACTGTAAGAAAATCGCAATTCCAATTACTTAAAGATTTGATCTTTGAATATGAGCTTTCTCCCTACTTCAAGTTTAATAATACCGAAATGAAGATAAATTGCCCGGCGACTGGATCGGAAGCCTTTGCGCTTGGTTTAGATGATCCCGAAAAAACAAAATCAACTGAAGGTATAACAAAAGAGTGGTCGGAGGAAACAACCGACTTGAACTATAAGGATTTCCTTGATATTGATCTGCTTATGAGAGGTAAGTCAAATACAAATTATCAAATGTTATTATCGTTCAATCCCATAAACGAACATCATTGGCTTAATGATTTTTTTTTCTCAATCCGAAAGAAGATGCCTATGTATTTAAATCTACCTATAAAGATAATGTTTATATCGAAGATAAATATATCCAGGTATTGCAATCAATCCGTGATCCGGCCTTACGTAAAGTCTATCTTGAAGGTGAATGGGGAATTTTGCAAAATATTATATATGCTCCCTACGTTATGCTGGACAATTACCCAGAAGTTCACGAAACCATTTATGGCCTTGATTTCGGATTTAATAACCCAAACGCATTACTTGAAATTGGTATAAAAGACCAGGAATACTATTTAACTCAAAGGCTTTACAAATGTAAAATGACAAATAATGACTTAATAAAAGAGTTGGAAAGTCAGAAAATAGATAAGAACGCTATCATTTATGCTGATTCGGCAGAGCCTGCCAGAATTGAGGAGATTCTTCGAGCCGGGTATAATATTCAGCCGGCAGAGAAAAATGTAAAAGATGGTATTGATTTTTGTAAAAATTGCGTATTTTATACCAGACCAGAAAATGAAGATTTGAATAAAGAACGTCAATCTTACAGGTGGACAGAAAATAAAAATGGTGATATTTTAGACGAGCCTGAAAAATTCGATGATCACTTAATGGACACTAAACGCTATGCGATTTATACTCATGCAAGGAAGCCTAAACCAAATATAAGAACACTTTAAAAATAGGGGTATATATCAAAACTTTCAATAAAATTTTGTGTAAGATCGGAATTCACCGTTTTATGGATGTTGATGATTATGAAAAATATCATTTATTATCTCCTGGTTTGTGTTATGAGTATTGTTCTATCTGTAAAAGAAAGATTTATATTGGGTTGCCATACTTGAGGTTATGGTTTGCTAATTATTATGGATTGAAATGAGAAAAATAATCCGAGGCACACGAAAAGAACTTAAAAAATATCTCAAGAAACAAAACTTACCGGATAGATGGATTAGAGAAGATAAAGAAGGATTATATATAAAACTTAGTGATCGCGGGAATAAGAAATAATGGAATTAAACTCACAGCTTGCACCGTTTTTATTTGTCGTTTTTATTTGTCAGATGTTTATTTATACCTGGATTTCCATTTTATTCTTTATGTTCTGGAATTCATCAAGTGACAAATGGAACCACATAAAACAGTTAAAGCAGTTGTTTCCCAAAATAAAGTGGATTCATGGATATTTTACTTTTATATTCGGGTTGTTTCTATTTCCATTTATGTTAATTGTTTTATTGATTGTAAATTTGATAAACTTATGAGCATAGAACAAGAAAAGCAAAAAATACTAAAATCTATTGATCCCAGAATAGAAGAAGCGTTGCGGGATGGATTGCATCATCGAATTGAAATTGAAATTAAACATTCAAAATTGAATAATATAAAAATTGTCAATCGACATTATACAAAAGAATGGATGGAAAGTATTTCAAAATGAATTCAGTTGAATAAATAATATCAGTATATCAGCGATTTACACTACAGGGTTATGATGTAAAGCTCAGCATCCTTGATTTAATCAAGTCGTGATGACGCAGTGTCGAATTTCATGTGACCCACTCCCTTTTGGGAATACGGTGTATTTAAAGACACGATATACTAAATTTTATTTTTAGCGGTTTGAGACTGTCGTTTAATATATTGATTACATTTTATGGAGCGCGTGATTATTTTTGTGGCGTTGTGCATGGCAAAACAAAAAGGCGGAATAGAAATATAATCTTGCCGCAGCGCTCCCCGTAAAGTGTAACTGAAGAATTAAATTTAGATCAGCAGCCGTTCACTTGTGTTCTTTCTCCTCACAAGTGGGCGGCTGTTTTTATTTTAGGTGAATATGTTTCAAGAAGCAATACAAGACGAGTTAAAGGCGCTCGGCATAGTTGATGTTCCACAAAAACAAGTTGGAACCGTTGCCACAATGGGGGATGTGTTTTCATTCTCAACATCCGATGAATTTTATCCCGGTGATTCGGAGGCATTGGCAACCGCTTACGAGAACTTGGTAATTATTTACCGGGCAATTGATATACGAGCATCATCTTTCGCATCATTGCCATTAAAGATAATTCAGAAACGCGGGGATGAGGAAATAGATGTTTCGGATAAAGATCAATTATTTGTCTTAAATTCTCCAAATGCTTTTGATTCTGCTTATTCATTTTATTATGAATCGGTATCATTGCTTGACATCCAGGGGGAATTGTATTGGAATTTCGACCGCGATGATAGTGGGAAAATCAATCAACTGTTTTCAGATTGGCGCAGCTTTGAAATGAAAGTAGTAGGTCACCCGGTTGAATTGATTGATCACTACGAAAGAACATCGAACGGGAAAGTAACCCGACACTCCCCGGAAGATGTTTTTTTTATAAAGTCATTCAACTACTTTTCCATTCTTCGCGGATTCTCAAAGATGAGATCGGCAAGAGCCAATATTATCACATCGTTAAACTCTCAAACCTTCCTAAAAAAGTTTTTTGCTCAAGGTATGTTTCCAGGCGCTGTAGCTGAAACCGACGGTAAGCTCACGGAACCGGAATTTGCCCGACTACGTGAGCAAATGCAATCCATATACGGCAGCGTGGAGAACATGCACAAAGTGGCTTTACTCGAAGGTGGTTTAAAGATGAAGGTTTTAAATAAAGCATCTTTGGCTGAAAACCAAATAATTCCATTGCTGGATTTTGATGATCAAAAGATTGCAACTCTTTACGGGGTGCCGATGGAGTTACTGAATGATCCACGCGGATCATCTTCGCTGTCTCGTGAAGCCATAAAGGCGGCTGAATCGGTATTTTGGACTAATACAATGCTCCCCCTATCCAGGCAAATATTATCAGAAATCAATAAAAACTTATTGCCGCAATTAACAACTCTCGAAAATGTCGAAGTTCAACATGATTTTTCAAAGGTGTTGGCACTAAGAGAAGATGTACAGAAACGGGATGAAAGATATTTTAAGGGGGTATCGCTTGGAATCATAAATCGGGATGAGGCAAGGCCAGTAATATTTGATCTTGATCCAACGGGATTAGAGGAAATGGAAGAATTTACTGCGCCGATTAATCTGGTTCCAATTGGTGAAGGTGTCACGCAACAGGAACAGCAACGGGGATTTATTGATAAAGATTTTCGTGACCGCTCAAAAGCCTGGATGAAGAATGCCCGATTATTTAATAAATATGAACCGGTCTTTAATTCAGCAATAACCAAATTTTTCAATGAACAAGAAATAAGGGTTTTAGAACGTTGGCGCGGGGCAACGGATTTATTTAAATCTAAAAAACAAATAGCACTTACTAAAGACCATGAGTTTTCGTCTATTGCCTTTGATACTCCCAATGAGAATATGTTGATCGTGGAAGCTCTTTTACCACCTACTACGGCGGCTGTAAGCGATGGAGCGGCATCTATTCTTTCATCTTTGGGTTTAGAATTCAATGCTATTGATCCATTTGTTATTTCAACTGTGGGTGAACGAGTCATTAACTTTTCGGAAATCAATGGATCAACGGCAAGGCAGATTCAGGAAACGCTGAGGGAGGG